>Ga0070734_10000569_pt1 | contig 72585 bp, 63 predicted proteins | sample Coa_R1_8_FD_66444 | JGI IMG/M metagenome (GOLD analysis project Ga0070734, IMG submission 66444) | Surface soil microbial communities from Centralia Pennsylvania, which are recovering from an underground coalmine fire - Coalmine... | ecosystem: Environmental > Terrestrial > Soil > Unclassified ...
GAAGGCGCCAAGTGCTGGGGTCGTCTTATATATCTGCGCGGTGCCATCCATGAAGAAGGGAGATACCATTGCCTTCATCGGCGAGGTAACCAGAAATCCGTAGGAAATTGCTTGCGTTCCAATGATTTTGCTGACTGCTTGTATCTTGGCAAACGGTGACAGAAATGAGGAATTTTTACCTGAGCGCTAAATGATTCTCCGTGCTCTCTGTGCCCTTCCTCTGCGACCTCTGTGGTGAAGATGTTGGTTTTGTCTTTGATTTTTACTAATTGCTGAATCGCTAACTAGCACCGACTTTGCTCCACTCCCAATTGGAGTAGCGTTTGCGCAACTCCAGCTTCGACAATTTTCCTGTGGAAGTGTGAGGAAGCTCCTCAAGGAAAACAAAGGCATCGGGAAGCTGCCACTTGGCGAATTTCTCTGCCAGGAAAGAGCGCAATTCCTCTTCGCGCGCGGCCATGCCGGAGCGTAGGACCACCACCGCAACCGGACGCTCATCCCATTTAGGGTGCGGCACGGCGATCACGCCGGCCTCCCGGACAGCCGGATGGGCCATCAGAGCTGCTTCAAGGTCCACCGAACTGATCCACTCACCGCCGGATTTGATCAGATCCTTGGCGCGGTCGGTGAGCTGCACATATCCTTCTGCATCGATGGTCGCAATATCGCCGGTGCGGAGCCATCCGTCGTCCCATCGATCGGCCGTCTCCGGTGATTGAAAATAACTTCCCGCCACCCACGGCCCGCGCACCTGAAGCTCTCCCATCGTCTGGCCGTCCCAGGGAGCTTCTCCGCCGTCGTTCACAATGCGAACATCCACAAAGGGCAGTGGCCGCCCCTGCTTGGCGCGCACTTTGTATTGTTCCTCTTCATCCCAATCACGCATGTGTGCCTTGAGGGTAGAGCAGACGGCCACAGGAGTTGTTTCGGTCATGCCCCACAAATGAATGAGCCTGATTCCCTGGGCGTCTAGCTTCCGAATCAGCACCTCAGGCGGTGCGGTGCCGCCCACAAAGGCGCGCATTCCCTGGGCCATTTTCCATTTTTCAGGATTGCTGGCAAGGGCATCAGAGATCATCATCCACACGGTTGGCACCGCGGTGGCAAACGTCACCTGCTCTGCCGCCATAAGGTCCAATACCGATTCCGGATCGACCTGGCGGCCCGGCAGCACAATCTTGCAGCCGATCATAAGCGCCACATGTGGAAGGCCATGCGAATTGGCATGAAACATCGGTGCCAGGCACATCACCGCGTCATGCTGCGAAATGCAGAAAACGTCGGGCAGCGCAAAAGCAAAGGCGTGGAGCACGAGCGCGCGATGGGAATAAAGAACTCCCTTGGAGTTGCCGGTTGTGCCCGAGGTAAAACACATGGCCGCTGCGTCGTTCTCGTCCAGTGCCGGATATTCGAAATTGCCGGTTGCTTGGGCCAGCAGCCCTTCGTAGTCGGCGTAGCCTGCGGCCTGCTCTTTTGCGGCGTGGCTCACCACGATCACGCGTTCCACGCTCACGTCGTTCTTGAATTGCTCGAACAGTGGAAGCAATACCTCGTCCACAATGAGAAAACGGTCTTCGGCCTTTTTCACGATGTAGGCAAGTTCGTGAGGGTGAAGGCGGAGGTTGAGGGTGTGGACCACGCCTCCAGCGGCCGGAACGCCAAAATAAGCTTCCAGATGCGCATAGTGGTTCCAGCAAAGCGTCGCCACGCGGTCGCCGGGTTTTAGGCCCGCCCGGTGCAGGGCCTCGGCCAATTGCCGTGTGCGCCGGTAAAAATCTCCGTATGTGTAGCGATGGATGTTGCCTTCAGGCAAGCGTGAAACGATCTCGACTCCCGCATAGAGCTTTGGAATGCGCTCCAGTATGGAATGCAGGGTCAAAGGATAATCCATCATGGAACCCTTCATGTGCGCGCTCACCTCCCGCGATTGAGCGCGCCCATACTAGCATAGCCGGATGAAACCCAAGTTCCGCCGCATGGCCAAGACATCTCACCGCACGGACTCTATGGCATGCCTCTTGGAATCGGATGGTTTTTAGAACTCCCTGACTGGCGCCGACTGCCGCTCTCCTACACGGCCCGTCACAATGTCGGCAGCAAAATAGTTCTCTGCTCGTACGGGACAGCCCGCGAGCCGCCGCAAAATATTGATCTGGCCGACATGTGTAAGGGCATCGGCGATGGGGCCTTGAAAAATTTTCTCCATCGGTGCCGCCAACGGTTGGCTCGAGGCGAGGTAATCGTCGAAGTCCTGGAGTGTTTGGAAGAACCGCTTCACCTCTTCAGGCCACGGCTTGGGCTCGGCATTCTGCCATACCGGTTTGCCCTTGCACATCGATAACGACCACACAAACAGGTCGCCTAAGTGAGAAAGGATCTGGTTCGGTGTGCGGGCAGTCTCCGATGCCTGGAATCCGGCAAAGCTTTCCGGCGCTTCTCGCAGCGCCTTGCCTCCACGGTAAGCGAGCGTCGCCAGTGTATGCCGCAGGAGTGCGCGGCCCGAATCAATCGTTGGATCAATCGTTGAAGCTTCCTTGCCTTGTTCCATCGTGCAAGACCTCCGTGCATAAGCTTACCTAAACGAAACCGCCGTTGGGCAGAGATAGAGAGAGCCCACAAAGCCCAAGGCCAATCTCTTGAAATAGGCTTTCAAACACCGACCCGCTTGGCTTTGTGGCTTGAGACAAAGAATCCGATCCAGCACGCGACAGCCGTAAATCCAAAAACAATTCCTTGCGTTGGCTGCTCCTCCCACATGATCCATACAACGTGATGGTCGCGGACCCGAAACATCGCCAGCACCAGACTATAAGCGATGGCCAGCCACAAGAAACTCTTTCTTCGGCCGATCAGCGTTCGCGTACGCTCCAAGGATGCCTTTTCTTTCTCTGGCGAGGGAGGCGTTAGAGGAAGCTTCAAGCTATCGATCGAGCCGTTGGCTCCGCGGGCGATTCGCTCGAATTCCGGGTCCTGGCGAAAATGCTCCTCCACCAAAGCGCGGGTCTGGCTGCTGGCCTCGCCCGAGAAATAAACCGGCAACAGATCGATCACGACTTCGCGCTCAACGTTCATCGGTGGCCTCCTTCAAATTGGTTGCTGGTCGTAAAGCGGTTCTCATTCGCAGCAGCTTGAGCCGTGCCCGATGTACCTTGACTTTCACGGTAACCGGAGGCAGCCCCAGGGCCTCGCCAATCTCCTGGTAGGGCATCTCTTCCTGCACATGCATCAGGAGCGCCGCCCGGTCGATCTCCGGAAGCTGTTGCAAAAGGGCCATCGCCGCGTCCAGTTCCGACCTTTGTTCCACCTGCGATTCCAGGCTGGGTCGCGGATCGGGCATGGTCTCCGCCTCCTCCATATCGGCGCGCCGCGCATTCCGGCGCAGGAAATCGCGGTATAAGTTGCGGGCGATGGTAAAGAGATACGCCTTCACGGTTGACTCGCGAATCTTGCTCTCCGCCGTCCAGACTCTCACGAACGTCTCGGAGGTGATGTCGTCGGCGAGCGCTGGATTGCCGCAAAGAAACACCGCGAAGCGGCGCACGATGGGCGCATACTGCTGATAGAAACCGTGAAAATCAGTCATCGCGGCAAGCTGCTTAACTTCTAGTGCTTGAATTTCTAATACTTGACTTTTTAATACCCGACTTTCTAATAAACGATACGTGGAATCCGTGCAGAAAGTTACAGGCCGTTACAGGCCTGAAGCATGGGTCGATTGGCCGGCCTGAACCAGCTTCGATAACTGCGAGGACGTGATGCGCAATCTCTTTGAAAGGACCAGGGCGATCGACTTGTAAAAGCGCGCTTCCAGGTGTGGATAGGTGGCGAAGATTTCCAGGACATCGTTCACATCGAAGGCCTCAACCTCGATTTCCGACTCTGCGACGACTGAGGCGCTTGCGCCATCGTTCTCCACAAATGCCATTTCTCCGCAGATGTCTCCCACTCCCAGGCGTGCGATCACTTTGCCGCGAGCTACCTCTACGGTTGCGCTGCCTTTTTTCAGGACGAAGAGCGTGTTGGGACGGGAAGTGAAGTGGATGAGAACCTCCCTCGGACGGAAGGCCAGTTGGCGCGCTTTCGAGCGCAGTAGGGTCCAGTCGTTCGCTGTAACGTACTCCAGCCGCATTGATGCAGATACTACCACCGTCCGCTCCGATAAATTCGTATCAAAGGTAGGTGATCGGTTGAGCTTCCCCCATACGGCCCGGCAAAATTCTTCTCAAGTTGGTGCGGCCCGTGCCGAATCGAACATTGCGGGAACCTGATCTTAACGACCCAATCGTTCTAGTGCCTGTTTGGGAAATTCATCATCTGCCTCTGTAACCTTGCAATACCAGCTGACTGCCTGCGCGTCATCCTTGGCCAATCCGCCCGGGCTGTTCTCGTACATGGCGCCCGAATGCTAAAACCATTGCCCCTCGGACTCGACTATACTTTGCAATAGATCCCGGAGTGACGGGTACAGGAGTTCCATTTTGAGTTCGCGTCGCGTTTGCATCATCCTTACGGCGGCTTTTCTCTTTCTTCCACTTTCCGGTCTTCTAACCCGCTTGGCCTATTCCACCTCCGGCGCTTCCAGTCCGGTGGCAACACCACAGGCCCAGCAGGCCTCTGCGGATTCAAAAGGCATCTATGCGCCCGAGGCGACGGGAATCGAGGTCTCCGCTCTGGTCTTGGAGGCGAGCCGGTTTTGCGAGTACGGCGACAAGGCGTATATGGCCTATTTCCCCATGGATGTGACTGTGGCGAACGGGCGGCGTACGCCCATCATTCTGGCACAGGCTCTACATATTCAGCGCGTGTTGATTGGAAAAAGCATCGCCGAGGTGCAAGCGAAACAATATGAGCTCGCGACCCAGCCGCGCCTCTTGCGGACCGCCGGCCAAAGCACAAGCTTCGGCCCGTTGCCCTCGCCCGATGCTTTCTCGGTCCTGAAGCACAACCAGACGTATGAATTTACTGCCGTCGAGGGCATTCCGGTCAGAAAGAACGCCGCCGACTCCGTTCCCGGCACAATCTATCCGGGCGATTTGTTTGTGAGTATCGAGCTGCAAACCTGGCCCTACTCGCGCGATGCGCAGTCTTTACAAGGGCAATGGACAAAGTACGGAGACCTTATCTCTGCGCCGGTGATCAGCCTGCCCACCGCGATTAAGCTTCCGGCCAGCCCGATTCTGGAAAAGTGTGGATTGATGGCTCGCTGATTTGTTGTCGACGACGCGTCGTGGCCCAGGCGTCGTCCACAAATTGAAACTCCACGTCGCTTTTCCGTTCCTGGGGCTTCGCTTAAAAAGAGTTCGATTAAAAGCGCTAGGTCAAAAGAGTTTGGGCATCTGGTCAAAAAGATAAAGGCGGCACGGAACGCCTCAAAAGGGCGAGCACAGTCCAAAACCTGAGAAAGCCAAGAGGGTTGATAAATTCCGACTCAGCCGTGGAAGAGCAGGGATTTATCCCTGCGTTAGGGTCGGTTTTTAATAGACCGGCTTTAGCCGCTGCCATCACCCCAACAAATCGAGATACATATAAAGGGACGCCAATAAGGTTTGGCATCCCCTTCAAGAAAGATTCGCGAGAAGCTTATTTTCCCTTGATCACAACCGAGAGACGCGTCTTTTCCCATTCGAGAACCAGGTTGGCGGCATTCGCGCCCTTCTTTTTCAGCGAGATCAAAAACTGTTCCACGGGCTTCGAAAGAGAACTCTTTCGCAGGTCGACCCGGGCCAGGTCTTGGTCTTCCTTGTATTCGGTACCCCACTGGCCGGTTTGCTTGTTGATGATGAGCTTCCATGTGCCTTCGGACGGAAAGGTGTAGAGGGTGTATTTGCCGGCAGGCACATCGGTTCCGCCAATGTTGATATCGCCCTCGGTGGTCAGCGTAGTGGCCTCGTTTGCTCCTGTGCGCCAAACTTCACCATAGGGAACAACGCCTCCCATCACCTTCCTGCCTTTTGCTGAGGGACGGCTGTAATCAATGGTGATTTTCTTTCCGTTAATCGTTGCTTCGGCTGTGGCCGGAGGGCTGGGGCGCTTGCTCTTGTCCTGTTCCTGCGCCCCTGCGAGAACGGTCGCCGCCAGCGCGAAGCATAAAATTCCGAGAATCGCATGCTTGAATCGCATATTTGTTTGTAGTCCTCTGGCCATGTAAGTTACTGAATCGTTTCTCAAAACTCAAATCCCGCGTAACCCGGCCTCGAGATCGATCGCTTCGATCGACAAGCCTGCTTTACCTTGCCCATCCCAGGCCATGTACCAAAGCAACTTACCGTGATCGTCCTGCCGGAGGTTACAATAATGACCCATTTGCTTTTCACAGCCTGATGCGGCACTTCAGAGTATCGGTTCCCAAACTACATTCACTAGGCTGTCCGGGAGGAGTCATGAGGAAGAATTTTTTCTTGGCGCTGCTGCTTTGCTCTGTGGCGGCCATTGCACAGGGGCCGGCAACGGTAGCAAGCCCAGCAACCCCTTCTGCCAGCGTTTCCCGCACGACCAAGGCAGTGAATTACCGCCACACCGGCGGTTCCACAAAGATTGATTTTCACGGCACGGAGCTTTTGCAGCAGGGCTCCGGCGAAGCCAAGGTGGATAACAAAGGCAGTCGGACGGAAATCGAAGCCAAGTTCGACAACATGGAAGACGCCACCAAATTCGGTCTGGAGTATCTGACCTATGTTCTTTGGGCGATTTCGCCCCAAGGCCGGGCCGTCAATCTGGGAGAGGTCGTGTTAAAGAACGGCAGCGGCAAGGTGAAAGCCATCACCGATATGGAAACGTTTGGCATGATCGTCACTGCCGAGCCATATTTTGCCGTCACCCAGCCTGGAAACATGGTGGTCATTGAGAATGTGCTGCGGTCCGATACCAAAGGGCAGGCCGAAAACATCGAAGCCCGTTTTGAGTTGATCGGCCGTGGCGCCTATTCCTCCACGAATACCCGTATCGACGGTGCAATATTCGGGATCGACCGCAAAACGCCCGTCGAGCTTTTCGAGGCTCGCAACGCCGTTCGCATTGCCCATATCGCCATGGCTGAGAAGTACGCGGCTCCCACAATTGCCAAAGCCGAACAGCAGCTTCTTCAGGCGGAAAGCGTCTACCGCCGCGGACAGGACCGGAAAGTGGTTGAGGCCGCCGCCCGCGATGTCGTTGAGACCGCCGAAGAAGCGCGAGTCATGTCAGTGAAACGGAAAGCTGAAGAAGACACCCAACTCAAAGCCGCTGCCGACAAGAAAGCCGCCGAAGACCAGGCTCTTGCCGAAGCCAAGCGGCGTTTGGAAGCGGAGCAAGCCAGGGTGCAGGCAGAAGCTGCCCGGGCTGAGGCGGAGCGCATGAAGGCCGAAGCTCAACTCGCAGCCGCCCAGGCCGCGAAAGCCACGCAGGAGGCGGAACAGGCAAGGGCGGCTGCGTTGGCCCAGCAGCAGGCGCTTGCGGCCGAAGCGGAAAAGGCGAGAGCCTTAGCGGCGCAGGCCGATCAGGCAAGGCAGCAGGCGGAACGCGAAAAACAGGATCTGCGGGCGCAATTGCTGCAACAGCTCAACTCCATTCTTGCTACCCGCGATACCGCTCGCGGTTTGATTGCCAGCATGGGCGACGTTCTTTTTAGAAGCGGTAGCTACGAGCTTCGTCCGGAAGCCCGCGAAAGACTGGCGAAGGTCTCCGGGATCTTGCTGGCTCATCCCGGGCTCCATGTGGATATTGAGGGTCACACCGATAGCGTTGGTAGCGACGACTTCAATCAGCAGCTTTCAGAGCACCGGGCGGGCGCGGTGCGCGATTATTTTGTGCAGCAATCCATCAGTGCCGATTCGATTGCCGCTAAAGGGCTGGGAAAGAGCACTCCGGTTGCCACGAACGACACGGCGGAGGGCCGCCAGCAGAACCGTCGCGTGGAACTCATCCTCTCCGGCGACGCGATTGGAGTGAACACCGCCAATTCCACGGCCACGCCGGCCAGTACCACAGCCCAGCCAAAATAACCCGCTGCCGACGAATGAACCTGGATGGAGGCCGCTGGATTTTTGGCGGCCTTTACCTTTTCCAAAAAAATTCAAATCCGTGGATGCCTATGAAAGGCTTTCATCGCCGCAATCGTTTTTATGAATGTGTGTTGGCCGGATGTTGATTTAGCGATTTTCGACCGTATTATATTGACACAAAAGCACTTACAGGATATTCTGGCCCGCAGAAAATCATAGAATTAGTATTTGCATCCAATGCGTCAAGAGAATAAAGAATCAGGCTTCGTGTTTCTGGTTCTCTTACGACGCTGACTTTAGCGATGCTGATTTGGCCGGGACAAGGTCGCGATTTGGGCAAGTTGCTCACGGCTCTGGAGGCTGAACAAGCTCGCGTAAGAGCTGTATTTTCAGGGATTTCAAGGAACGATTTCCGTCATTCCAGTTCACTTTTCTTGATTTTCGGCTTCCACCCGGAAAATGACGCAGAGCCTGACCTTTTGGGGACTTGCAAGTTTTCAAAATAATTACCTGGCAAACGGGAAAACATGCAGTACACTCTGCTGACATAGGGTGTTTTGAAGAATAGGTATAAGGGAAGTTTCTCAATGGGCCGTCCCAGGCAAAACGGTTTTTCCGCGGTTGAATTGATACTCGTTGTCATGGTGATTCTTATCATGGCCGCCATTGCCATACCGCGGTTGCTTCAGGCTCGCATTAGGGCCAATCAGGCCGGAGCTGTGGCCTCTATGCGCTCGATCCTGACTGCCGAGGCCGTTTACGCTGCAAGTTATCCCGCGCTCGGATATTCGCCGAGCCTCGCCAATTTGGGAAGCAACGGTAGCACCTGCGAGACGACTGGCAGCTCAAATGCTTGCCTGCTCGATGCGATTCTTTCCAGTGGTGTGAAGGGTGGTTATGTGTTCGATATTGTCGGCGACGGCAAGACCCCCGATCAGAGCTATCAAGTTACAGCTACGCCAACCACCAGCAATTCTGGCGGTTGCGCCTTTAGCTCCAGCGAGGCAGGAGTGATTATGGGCGCGCCGGTTGGGAGTGGAAGCACGCAAACTGCCTCAAAGTCTGCCCCCATTGGTGGCGCGGGATGTGACGTTCCCTAGCGCGCTCTCAGCTCTAATATTTCCACGAGTTATCGCCACCCGCTGGCGTTTTTGTTCCAAGATAACCTGCCATCTGGCGAAGGAGTTCGGCGGAAGTCATCGGGCTCCAGCCGTGCCCTTTCATCGGGCGTCCATATTCAAACGTGCCTGCATAGGCGGGAGCGTTGGTCTTTTTGAGAAAGTCTTCCAATTTGTAGACCGCCAGATTCAGATAGAAATTATCCATGTCGCCGCAGTAGAGGTGGAGCTTCCCGACCAGTTGCGGTCCGATCCTTGCCCAGTTCTGCTCAAGATACTGGCGCAGATCGTACCCGTGTTCGCGCATAGAATTGGCTACTTCGGGGTCGATCCTGCCGGTTGTCTTGTCCCACAGAGGGCGTGGGTATCCGTCGCGCCCAACCGGTCCGTACACTGCCTCCCAAGCTTCGAACTGCTGTCCTGAGCGTCCCCGGCTTCCAAGCACCTCTTCCATCTGGCTCATCTGGCGCATGGTAACGTCCACCTGGCCTTCGCTGGTGCGCTCCATCGGCCGCTCAGGTACCGGCGGATCATAACCGGGGGCGAGGAATGCATTCGCATCGTTGTAGATGTCCACCATCTGATAGTTGGTGAAATCCACTGGATCGGGATAGAAAGTCCATGTGCCGCCAAAAAAATCGGAATGATAGACCTGCAGGGCCAGCGATTCCCATCCGCCCGTAGATCCTCCCGAGAGCAGCCGTGCATAAGGCTGCTGGATGATGCGGTAGTGCTGTTCAACGTAAGGAATCAACTCGGTCATTAGTGCGTCGCCATAGGGTCCGTTGTTGGCGGAATTCACGGCGTATGAATCGTCGAAATACACCGTCGGATGCTGGAACGTAACCACGATCATCCGCGGAAATCCCGGTCCGGTCCATTGTTTATATAAGTCGTAGCCGGAGCCCCTGGTGGCTTGACCGGACGCCGTAGCGGGAGGCGGATCTGGATTGAACCCGAATGGGGGCCGGAGGTTGAAATGCCCCTGTTCGTAAAGGACCGGGTAGTGTGCGTTGGGATGCGAATAATAGCCTTCCGGCAATAGCACCGTGGCTCCCAGATAAATAGGCTGCCCCCAGAACTGGCTCAACAGCTTGCTTTCGAATTTGATGTGCTTCACGTACTGAGTGTCCGCTGGAAGATCGATGGGCGGGATGGTTCCCGTCAGGCTCAGGCGGATGTCATATCCGTTCAAAGGATCGAGGTGGACGCGTTGAACCTCGCTGTACAGGTTACCTGGTGATCGGTTGAATTGCTGTCCCTCCCACTGGTCGTTGTGAGCCCAGATCACATGCCCATCGGCACGGTTGAATTTGGTATACACATTGAATAGCGCCTGAACGTAGTAGTCGCCCGCCGGCAGCTCCCTCACGGATTTCAAGGGAAACCCAAGAGTCATCACGTCGACGGCGGTGCTGCGGCCCGGCTGTAGCTGGTCGACATCCCGGCCTACCAGCTCGGTATGCGATCTCCAGGAGCCCACCTGAAGACGAGGTTCAGGAGAATTGCCTTTGGCGATAATAATAAAAAGCCGCCCGGTAATCGGTTGTTTGTAGTTTGCGGGCAGCGTGATCTCGAATCGGGGAATCGACGATTGCGCCTCCGCTGTCGCGATAGCGATAGCAAGAAAAAGAAGTATGGACGCGCATCCGCGGTGCGAGATAAGGTTTTTCGGCTCGGTTCGGATCACCGTTTGCTCTCTCCTGACTCAAGAAAGATAACTCAGCCGGCCATATTTCCCACCCAAGCGTGAATCACGCGATGCTTTCAAGCATGCCGTAAGACAATCGCCAAAATCGCATTCCTTCACGTCCACAAGAGCGGGCAGGTCGCCTGACCATTAGAATAAAGTTCCTATTACTTTGGTACGGTTGACGCAATCTCCCCACTCTATATGATCAGATGAATATTTAAGCATTCTTTTAGAAAAGGTCTCCTTTACAAGGACCCGGAGCTGGAATGGTCCCCAAAATTATTAATCTAAAGATCTCATTGCGGACTGCGGCGATCTTGACTGCGATCGGCTTGTCGCTCGCTATCGATTTTTCGCGGGAAGCCCGGGCCGCGCAGGTGGTTCAGACACAGCCGGGCGACACCCGAAAAGTGAAGACCGGTACACCGCCCGAGTACCCCGATTTGGCTCGCCATTTGAATATCAAAGGCTTGGCGCGTGTAGAGCTAACGGTTACTCCCGATGGCTCCGTCAAGGCCGTTAGGGAACTGGGTGGGCATCCTCTTCTTCTTGAAGCATTGGTCAAGGCGGTAAAAAAGTGGAAGTATGAGCCATCTCCCAAAGAGAGCACCATTGAGGTACGGGCCACATTCGGGCAATAACCGGCTTCCAGTTCGACATTAGCTGGCTCGGCGTTTCAGTGGAAAAAGCCGGAATTTCCGTCTAGACTGGAGCCGCTATGGAGACAGCCGCTTCCAAACCCCATTCTTCCCTGCAGCCGATCAGTGAAGCCATCGATCGCGCAGTGGATGGCATGACCGATGAACAGTTGGCTTGGCATCCGGAGGGGAAGTGGTCCTCAGCCCAAATCCTTGAACATCTCTCACTCGCGTATTCGCTTTCGGCGAAGCGCCTCAACGCCGTTCTGCAGGAGGGCAAGCCGAATATCCGCAGCCGGACGTTTCGTGAGCAGATTGGCGTCGCGATGGTGATTAGGTTTGGCTATATCCTTCCTGGAAGGAAATCTCCCGAAGCCATTCACCCGAAGAACCGGTCGCCGCGAGAAGTGATTGCCGCCCTCCCTGAGTACCTCTCCGAACTTGGAGGTGTTCTCGAAAAGTGCGAGAGCCAATTTGGTGGCGATTGCCGCATCATGGTTCACCCGATTCTTGGACCTCTAAGCGTGCGGCAATGGCGCAGGTTCCATCAGGTGCATACGCTCCATCATTTGGGGCAGATCAAGGCCAGAAGAGAGAGCCTGAATCGTTGAATAGCTCAGTGGGACTGAAGTTATAACCTTCCGGTAAATTCACATTTCTTCATAATCTTCTGATTGAGACGCATCCAGTCAAGGTAGTAGCATGAGTACCAGAACGGAGCTCCCATGCGAAGGAATATGGCGATTTTGCGTCTCGCCGTTGTATTGGTAGTAGTCGGAACTTTCAACCTTACCATCGCGCAGGAATCAAAGGAATCCGGTTTGCAACAAGTTCCGGTTCCTGCGGCTCAACAGCCTTCTGCATTGGTTCCGTCACAATCCTCTCCTGGCCAAGGCTCTCCCGGCCAAAGTAGAGATCAAGATCAAGCCAGCCAGCCCGTTCCGCTCCCTGGTCCCTCCCTCAAAGTGAAGAGCCGCATGGTGTTGGTGGATGCGGTAGTCACCGATAAGTCGGGCAAGCCGGTTACCGGTCTAAAAGCTTCCGATTTTGAGATTTTGGAAAACGGCGAGCCGCAAGCGATACGGGCCTTCACCGCTCGAGAGCCTGCTTTGGAAGATAGTGTTCCACCCGTCCGCAGGACTCTGCCGCCCGGCCTTTTTACCAATATTCCCGACATTCATTCTGAGGACGGCCCTCCGATTGTAGTCTTGATCGACTCGTTGAATACCGAGTTCGATGACCAGTCTTTTATGCAAGATCAAGTCATCAAATTCTTCAAAAAATTCAGTCCTAGGCACAATGTCGCGATTTATTTATTGGGCATCCGCCTTCGCTTGGTGCAGGACTTCACCAGCGATCCCCAGGAGCTTCAGGCGGCCGTAGCTAAGATGTCAGGGCGGTTCTGGATTCTGAACAATGGTCATGAATTATGGAGGCGTAGTTTTCTCCCACCCCTCGCAGCGCAGTTTGGGGGGGAGGACCTGGAACATGTCAAATCGATCGAGCGGAGTAAGATCACGACAGAGGCTCTCAAGCAGATTGCCCGAAATGTTTCGGGCTATCCCGGGCGCAGGAACCTGATCTGGCTTTCCGGCTCATTTCAAGGCTTTAGCTCGGACTTAGCGAATCCGTTTATGGGCCGATATCTCGATCAGGCTCGCGAGACCGTCAATATTTTCAATGTGAGCCAAACGGCCGTTTATCCGGTGGATGTGCGCGGTCTGGCTGGAAGCTTCATGCCGGATGCCACTTCGGATGGCTTCACCGGAGGGGATGCGGGACAGCAACTGTTGCGCTACATTTCTTTGTCCAGTGCGCGCTTACAGAGTTTGCACGCCTACATGAACCAGCTTGCCAATCAAACCGGCGGACGCGCCTTTTACAATCGTAACGATATCGATCATGCTATCGCTCTCAGCTTCGAAGACGGCTCTACTTACTATAGCTTTGGTTACTATCCGGCAAATAAGAACTGGGATGGGAAATTCCGCAAGATCGAGATAAGAATGTTGGCCAAGGATCTGCGCGTACGTCACCGGCCGGGCTATTTTGCCAAAGATGCCCCTTTAAACGCCCGTGCCGGCACGGAGGAAGAAATGCGCAGTGAATTTCACGGCGCGATGGAGCTTGAGTCGCCAATCTCTACGACACTCCCTTTTGGCGTGCAGGTAAACCTCCCGACGGTCGCGCAGCCGGACGTTGTCGTGAACTTTGGTGTTGATCCCCATGCGGTTTCTTTCGATTTGCAGGCGGACCAGCTTCGCCACGCCAAAGTTGATTTCGTGGTTTTGGCCTATGACGGCAATGGCAAGGTGGTCGCCGACAAGGTCACTACGCTTACAGCTTCACTTAAGCCTGGAACCTATGACGCTATTATGCATAGCAGCCTCCGGGCTGAGCAGCATATGAATCTTGCTCCAGGCAAGTACCGGTTGAGAATCGGCGTCCGCGATCAACGGAGCAATTTTATAGGTACGGTCCTGGCGAACCTTGAGGTGCCCGAAAAAGCCAAAGCGGTTCCTGCGGTTGCGTATCCGGAAAACTAAAGTGGCCTGTCCGAAGAAAAATGGCGGGTTCCATTTGGGAATTTCTCACAATGTGTTTTTCCCTCTTCCTTCTCCTTAGTGGAGACACCGCTTGTTCAGATATTAAGATGCTAGCAAGGACGGGAGTTCCCATGCCGACAAATGTGGCGGTCGTGCGCCTCGCAGTTGTACTGGTAGTTTTAGGAACGTTCAACCTTATTGCACAGGAATCAAAGGATTCGGCTGGACAAGGAAAGCCCGCTCCTGGTTCGCAGCAGTCTTCTTCCGCGGTTCCTTCACAGTCCTTGCCACATCGGGAGAAAGCTAGCCAGGCTGCCCCGCCGCTCCCTGGACCCTCCCTCAAAGTCACCAGCCGCATGGTGTTGGTGGATGCGGTGGTGACGGACAAGGCCGGCAAGCCGGTTTCCGGCCTGAAGGCTTCTGATTTTGAGATCTTGGAGAACGGCAAGCCGCAGGCGATTCGGGCATTCGGCGCTCGGGAGCCCGCTTCGAAGGAGGCCCTCCCTCCGGCGTCCAAGGTTTTACCTTCCGGTCTGTTTACCAACATTCCCGACTTCCGCCCGGAGGATGGCCCTCCCACCGTAGTCTTGATCGATGCTTTGAATACGTCGATTCAAGACCAGCCTTACATGCGCAACCAGTTGGTCAAATATCTCAAAGGGGTTGGCTCCCGGCATAACGTTGCCGTTTACATTTTGAGCAGCCGGCTGCGGCTTTTGCAGGATTTCACCAGCGATCCGCAGGTGCTTCAATCCGTCGTGGCCAAGATGGAATTGCATTCGTCGCTTTTGACCGATACTTCTGAAGGCGAAATGGGAGCTCTTTCCGACAACGTTGCCGGCGCCATTCAAGACTTTAATGCCGAGCAGGAAGCTTTCAAAATGGACATGCGGGTCAGGATCACCATGGATGCGCTGAAGCTGATTTCCCGAAATGTCTCGGGCTATCCGGGACGCAAGAACCTGATCTGGCTTTCCGGCTCTTTTCCCCTTTACATCGCTCCGGATACCGATCTGAGCAATCCCTTCTTAAGTCAGCGCCAATATGCGGATCAGATTCATGACGCGGCGAACATTCTCACCGACAGCCAAATAGCTGTTTATCCGGTGGATGCGCGGGGCCTGGTTGGCAACTTGATGCCGGATGCCAGTTCTCATGGCTTTACCAGCGGGCGGCAAACAATGAAGAGAATTTCCGACGCTAGCGCCAACCTGCAGGGATCGCATGACGCCATGAATAGCCTCGCCGATCAAACCGGCGGCCGTGCTTTCTACAATCGCAACGACATCGATCAGGCCATAAACCTCAGCGTCGAAGATGGCTCAACCTACTATAGCTTCGGTTATTATCCGGACGATAAGAATTGGAACGGAAAATTTCGCAAGATCGAAGTAAAAATACTAAATAAGGATCTTCGCATTCGTCACCGTCGCGGTTACTTCGCCGTGGACACATCGGCGTCTGTGGATACCGGCACGAAGGAGGCGCGCAGCGAGTTCGGCAGCGCTCTCGCGCTCGAATCGCCCATGGTCACCATGCTGCCTTTTGCCGCTCAGGTAAGCATGCCCACAGCGACTGAACCGGACGTTATCGTGAATTTCGGCGTTGACCCGCGGGCCATCTCTTTTGATTTGCAGGCCGACCATCTGCGCCATGCCAAAGTGGATTTTGTGATTTTGGCTTTTGACGGTAAAGGCAAAGTGGTCGCCAGCAAGACCGATACGCTGACAGCCTCGCTAAGGCCTGACACTTTCGATGCCGTCATGACCAGCCATCTTCCCTTTGAGCAGCATGTAAACCTTGCTCCCGGTAAATACCGGTTGAGAATCGGAGTCCGCGATCAACGGAACAATTTGATAGGAACGGTCCTGGCCGACGTTGAGGTGCCGCCAAAAAACTGATTACCAAAATCAAAAAACAAACACCTTAAAAAAAGCTAACCTATTTCTCCAGGCCGGATGTTTCCAGGACTCGATCGCAGCTCGGGGAAACATCCCGCACGATCCCTCGCTTGGCTGCCTGTTTAGAGAACGGCTACTCTCTCACATCACTCCAGCCCTGCGGGATTTCTGATATTACAATGCTTGCGCATCTGCCCTCAAAGGCGGCTGCTTAGGACAACCATTCTTGGTGCCGGAAGCGGCAGTCCTCCCATCACGAATAAGGAGAAATTTGTGAACAAGTATCTGACGGAATTGATCGGAACGTTTTTTCTGGTTTTCACAGTCGGTTGCACCGTGATTGCCCCTGGAGCGGGTAATCTGGCGCCCATTGCCATCGGCTCCGCGTTGATGGTCATGATTTTCGCGGGAGGGCACATTTCTGGCGGTCACTATAACCCTGCTGTGACCCTTGGCGTATGCCTTCGTGGGCGTTGCGATGTTAAAGATGCGGTTCCATACATGATTTTCCAAGTGATTGGAGCTGTGCTGGCCGCGATGGCTGTCAAGTACCTTAAGGCGGGCGCAACCGTTCAGGCGATGAGCCTCTCGGTTGGTCCTGCGTTACTGGCCGAGTTCTTGTTTACATTCGCCTTGGTTTTCGTTGTTCTGAACGTCGCCACCGCGAAAGCAACTTCCGGTAACTCGTACTTCGGGCTGGCGATCGGCATGACCGTAATGACGGGAGCTTTTGCCGTGGGTGGGGTTTCCGGTGGGGCTTTCAATCCGGCTGTGGCGGTCGGTATCTCGGTACTGGGGCTTGCCGCATGGTCCAACATCTGGATCTATCTGGTTGGCAATTTTGGTGGGGCAATCATCGCGGCCCTTCTCTTCAAAATGTTGAACCCCGGCGACAACTAACGACTAACGACCAAAGACCAACGACCAAAGACCAACGACGAAAGGCGCATGGCCGATACGGGTTAGTCCATTCGGAATTCTCGGCGCGGTTGCGGCGCTCGTGGATTTGGAACCGATTTAGTTGAATGCGGCTTCTAAGATCTGTCCACGGTCCTGAAGTTTTTCCTGGGCCGCGCGTAGTACGTCTTGTTTGACTGCGCCCAATTCTTTAGCCGGGATGATCGTCAGGTGATCTAGGATCTTGGAGAGCGAAAGATAAGCTTCACGGCATTGGCGCATGAACGCCCGGGGATACTCCGGCTTGCGTTCGTGCGCTGCTTCCGGATCCGCGTCCAGCAGATACGCAACGTCCGGACGCGGTACAAGACCGCCTACTATGCCGGTGTAAGCGCGGCTCACCGGATTCGCGAAATTCAAATTGCAAAGTTCGTCGTAGATATAGCGATCGAGAATAATCACGTCTGCGCCGCTCTTCTTTGCTCGCATGACCACGCGGCCAAGGTTGATGGCATCCAGAAAATAGAGGCAATGGCGGGCGAGGCTGAGATGCCAGCCGCGCATGTTCTTATCCCGGCGATTGACCGGTTTCCCCGGAATTCCGACTCCCCGCTCGCTTTTGAAGACTTTGTGAACAAACCCCTCGCGATATCTTGACCCAACCACTACGTTGTCCCAGAAAGTAAGAACAGTCGTATGAAGCCCGGCATTTTCCAACGCGCTCCGCAGGTTCTCGATCTGTGTGGATTTTCCGGAACCATCTACGCCGGAAAAGCTGATGAGCAAAGGTTGGCGCATTTCTCTCCCGTTATTTCTGCACAACTCCAGGGTTGCTGGAGCCTGGAGGAGTGGAAGGCGTGCCACGGCTCAAAGCGTAGATTGTCCCGGCGGCAATACCCGCCGCGGCAATCACACCGATCTTGATAAAAAGGGAGCGGGTCTGGTGTTGTTTCGCGGGAGCGATCGCCGCGCCCGCCGGTTTTGCTGCCGCTCCTCCTGCCGTGGGCACCTTTTCAGCAGCCGCGGCGCCTGCAGGTTCCGCGGGTGGCGTGGTTTGTTGAGGTTGCGGCGCCGCTTGCGTCGTTGTGCTTGGAGCTTCTTCTTGTGGCCGCTCCGTCTGAGGAGTTGGAGCAGATGGATAGGTTGTCACTGGTTGCAGAGGGGCTTGCGAAGGGTCGACGGTGGTCCCTGTGCCGCCCGGTTTGCGTGTCGGCGCGGTCTGGGCCTCGGGTTTGGGCTGCTCTTTGGTTTGTTCTTGGGGTTGATCCGTCTGTGTTTTTCCCTGCTGCTGTTGGTCCGCCGATGGCGGTGTTTGTGCCTTTTCCTGCTGGGAAGTGTTCTCCGATTGGGAATTTTGCCCAGCCTGCGTCGTTGCTTCCTGCGTCTTCTTTTCCTGGGAAGAGACTGCGTGAACCATCTCGGGAGTAAGGCATAGGCCAGTGGCCAATGTGGCACTCAGGACTTTGGCGGCGAAGCGCTGAACGGACATGGTGAACCTCGTGAACGATCGAAGGGGGCCTAAATCTTTCCGGCATAACTGCGTGCGCCGGTTTTGCCTGTTTGGGGCAGGAGCCGGTTGACGTCGGGCTCCTTGACCAAAAGATGTTTGATGCGGTTTTTACAGTAGTGGAGAAGAGTCCGAAAATTCGTCTTATACCAGCAGCACTTCTCCATGTTTGGAGAAAATCCGCAGATCAAGCGAAGTCGGCGGAGCATGATCTCCCTTGGAAGCAATAGTGCGGAGATGAAGCGATGGTTGCCTTCCAGCAGGGTTAGGGATTGGTGCTCGTCCAACCCAATCAAGACAACTGTGGATTTGGGCCCCTCGAATTGCAGCCGGGAACGCAGCATTTCGATCTTCTCGAACAGTTCATGAACGCGTTCGCGGCGCTCCTGGTTCCGGATGCGCTCCGCAACGTGCAGGGCCTGAAAGTCTCCGTCGGAAATCGTGCGCCACTGGGCCCGTGGAAAAACGTTGACGCGCTCCAAGTCGGAAAAGTCCAACTCGATCTCCCACCACTGGATGTCCTCGGGCAGTTCGCGCCACATGGTTGCGCGCTTCTTGTATAGCAGAACGCGCCGGACCGCATTTTCGGTACTGTCGGTCAAATTGGGATCCTGCACCAATGCCTGGAATTTACGCCGGTGACCGTCATATTCGGGATGATAGAACTCCGCTTTAAGGAATTCGGCAATGACCTCGGCTTCATTGATCCGGCGCAGTTTCTTCATGTTGTCTCCTCGATTGAGAGCTGTTTGTAACGGCGAAAGAACGGCAGCGAAACCATCAGCAATAACACGGCCATAAGAATGACCTGGACTACAACGACTTCACGCAGTGTGGAATGGAAGAGTCCAATGGCCACGATGAGAACGCCGCAAAAGACCAGTTGCAGCCACCCCGTGTTGGCGATGCGCCGCGACATCTCGTAGGTCATCAATACGACGCTAAATGCATAGAGCCCGGTTGCCGTGGCATAGAGAGTTAGTAGAGGGCCCGCCGTCGTGAACGCCGCGCCAAAAATCGCCCGCATGATGATTGCGGGAAAAAGGCTCACAATAAGGATAAAAGTAACGACCACGCCCAAAACCAGCATCAATGGCAGGGCCAGAACCTGCGGATCTTCCTGGCGGGATTTGGCTGCCGCGCTCACTGGGAACATGGCGCTTACCACCGACCACGCGGCGAAGTAGAGTACCCGTCCTACCAGGGCGACTGCCGCATAGAATCCGGCCTCCTCCGGAGCGAAGAAATGCTTCACCAGAAGGATGTCGATATTGTTGATGATGACCTGCCCGACAAAGAAAACGATGGCCTGCAGGCCCTCCCTGAATGATGCGGGTTGGCTGGGTGCTTGTGGAGCCGCCTGAAACTGTGGAGGCAACGACGGAATCAGATACGCGATGATCACCGATAGCGAAATTGCCCCAACGGCCCCCAGGACTCCATATCCAAGGGCCACCAGAAACACTGCGGTGGAAAATCGTATGACCGCCTCAACTAGGTAATTGCCGCTGAGCCTTCCAAAAGAGCATGTGCCCTGCATGGCGCCGCGGCGGGCGCCTAGGGGCACGTAGGCCGCTATGCCGATGGCCAGGACTCCAAGGATCCATGGGTCGGGTAGATGAAGATAGAGCGCCATCGGCTTTTGTGCCAGGCAAAGAGCGGTTCCGACCGCCAGACTCACGATCCAGCCCTGCCGTAAGAGTGGCCGGTAGACTCCGGATTTCGCGCTGCTGCTCTCGTTTCTGGCTACGAACTTTGTACAGACGAGTTGGAAGGTCAGCGTCATGGCCGAGACCAGCATCAGGATGGTGACCGCTGCCGTAACCTGGCTGAACTGGGCTGGTCCCAGAAGGCGCGCCATCGCCACATTGGTCACAAAATTAATGATGCTTACCAGCGTTGAAGTCGACAGCATCAGCAGCCCGCCGCTGATGACGATTGTCCGAATCTTTTCTTGAGGTTTGTGGGGTACAACGCCCTTTCTTTCCGGGTAGGTCACCATGCTCTCAGGTTGCGACGACATGGAGTCTCCTCGTTCCGGTTAGGCTGCTGCTGATGGATTCGAGCTTTGATGGAGAAGTTGCTGCCGCATGGCGTTCGGCAAAAATCCGCTGAAACTGCGAACCGCATCGGTGGAGGTCTCGTAGATCTCAAACAGCCTCTCCAGGCGGGTAAGCTCGAGTACCACCGCCGCTTGCGGGGTAAGAGAGGCAAGTTTCAGGTCTCCATCGCGTTTGTTGGCTTCTGACATGCAACGGAGCAGCATTTCGACGCCGGCCGCATCGAGTTGCTGCACAACCGAGAAATCGAAAACCAACTGGGGACGGTCCGCCATGAGAAACGGCTGCACGTCGCGAAAGAACTCGCGGGCCACGCGGCTGTTGATCTTTTCCGGCATGCGCTTCACCACGACCGGCCTGCTCTTGCCGTTCGTTTCGTTATTGCCGGCCATATTTCCTCACGCTGGTCAGCTCTAAAGGGGCCGATCCGGTTGTATCCGCGGTATAGCTCGCCGCCGTGCCGATTCTGGAAACAGGCTCCTGTAGCCTGGCTCGCGAGTCTGCCGTTTGCGGCTGGCGTCTGTCTGCCGCGCCGCGCAAGATTTGTTTTGGGAGGAGGGCCACAAACGCCCCCGCAGCTTTTAGGAATTGCGTTACCGTGGCTGTGGAGATCATCGCCATGAGTTTCTTGTCTGCTATTTCGGTGCATACATTGCGGCGTAGGTTGGCAATCTTGTTGGAACCCGCGATGGAATGAGCCAGATCCAGGCCCGCACCGATGTAGGAATAGGGAAGAACGGTTGAGTTTTCTACCACCGTGCCGCAATCCACCCTGGAGCACCGCTCAACGGTTGAGCATCGGGTCACCACCGCGCCCGCGTGGACTCTTGCATACGGCCCAATGAACGCCGGAGCCAGCACCCGCGCTCCCTTTTCAATCACTGAGCCGGCGCAGGTCCACACGCCTGGCTTAAGCTCCTCTCCGGCTGGGCGAGTCTCCGTTTTGAGAGTAAAAATATCCACAGCAAGCTGGCGCAGGTCTCGCAAATCTCGCAGGACGTTGAAATAGCCGCTCGATTCGAAAACAGGACATTCAGTGCGGCACTGGCTCAGCCGGCTGCGAAACAGGGAAGCCGCGTAATTTCTACGCGAGGCGCTGACGCAGAAGACCTGTAGCGGCTTCGATTGGCAGTGGACGCGCGTAACGCGAGCCTGTTGCTCCAGATGGAACTGCGCGAGTTGGTCGAAATCAACCTCGGCGTAAGCTCCAAGCTGGATCAGGATCACGAGATCGGCGCCATTCTGCGCCAGGTCTCCAAACGCTGTTTCTGCGGCGCGCCAAAACCGCTCCGATCCCGAGCCGGTATAGATGAATTCTTTCTTGATTCCTGCACGCTCGGCGAGCGAAGCGTGATCCGGATCGAGAACAATCAATATTTCCTCTATTCCGGCTTGCTGGAGCCGTTCTTTGATTCTTTCAAGCGGCGTTTTGCCGGCGATCTCCATCAGGGGCAGAGGGTCTGCCGATGCAAGGGGATCGCCTGTAGATTGCCCCCCTGGCTCGATCAGGACCAATCCGCGGATGTTTAGGTTCTTCATTCGCGATGATCCTGGGTTGAAAACGGGTTGACGATTGGGAGCTGAACAAGGAGGATCCTTCGGAGTGTTTTTGAGAAACGGGAAATCGGCAAACCGCAAATCATCATCACCCTCTGGCCCCCCCCAAATTCGTGCGGCCGGGTTTGCGGCCGCTCGCGGCCAGTAACCTTTCGCGGCCAAATGCAAAAGCGGCAGCTTACGCCACTTTTATATCTGGGCCACTACAAATGCTCGACTAGCAGCAGTGTTGAAATAGATGTGGATTCAATGTCGTATGTTGTCAGGATCGGCTTTGTCCATTGCCGATTTTTTATTGGCTGGTCCTCTGCTACGATTTTTTTATGGCCGATCCGATTCCCGTTTACTACTCATGGATGGGAACCCCATTGGGCAAACTGCTGCTCGCGGCTACCTATCGCGGTTTGCGTTATGTGCGCCTCGATGGAAGTCTTCCCCCGAAGAAGAAAACCGAGGTCTGGATTGAGTTTGCCGGCGCCCTGCGGCCCTACGAAGAGCAGCTTCAGGCATACTTCCGTGGCGATCTGCGGGAGTTTACTTGCCAACTCGACCTCGTAGGCACCGAATTCCAGAAAAAATGTTGGCGGGCCTTGATGGAAATTCCCTACGGGAAGACCTGCTCCTATGCGGAGCAGGCTCTTCGGGTTGGCAGCCCGAAAGCGTTTCGGGCCGTTGGTCAGGCCAATCATCGCAATCCCATTCCTATTATTGTTCCTTGCCACCGCGTCATCGCCTCAACCGGCACTCTTGGAGGCTATGGAGGCGGTCTAAGCGCAAAAGAACGGCTCCTTGCGATTGAAGGCTTGTCCGGTTTTTCCAGAGATCACTAGTAAAAAGATCGATAGTAAAGAGACCACTAGGACAAAAGAACAAAAAAGCAAAGTACTTCTGGACAATAGATCGCCTGATCAGGTTGGACGAACGAAGCGGCCCTGGTTGGGGCCGCTTCGTCTTAATCAAGCCCTTACTGTATCTCCGTTAGTGCGAGTTCGGAGGCGGAGGCTGTTTGGTCTGGTCCGGATTGGTATCGGTCGAAGGTTTGTCCGAGGCCACGGTGATGTGGTCCTTGACTTTCCGGCTGCCGGCATACGACTGGGCGATTCGATGTGCCGTCTGTTTGTCCTTGGCGCTCGCCACGGTTCCCGTAAGTTCAACGGCATCGTCCGTGACGGCAACGTTGATGCTGTTGTTGCTCAAGGTCGGATCGTTCTTGAAGGCGGACTGAATCTGGGTTTGCACGTCGCTCGTGGACCCGCTTTGCGCTCCCTGGGTCGATTGGGGAGAGGTTTGGTCTTGGCCGCTTGGACTTGAGCTGGCGGGGCTGCCTGTTTGCGCCGTCGCATAGGCGAGCGATAACGCCAGCACAAAAACCAGCAAGTGGAATGTTTTCATGACACATCTCCTGGCTAACTGGATTGCACGGGCTTCCGCCCGCAGGAAGTCGGCGAAGAGGCGCAGTCTTTGGGATGCTGGATCGAACACGCCGGGATTGCCCAAGCAGCTTTCTTTTCATGCCTAATTTGGGAGAGGGTCTATTATCAAAAAGCAGATTACCCCGGAATTTTCGTGCCTCGAAATCCGGAGGCAAACGGCGTTACACTCTTAAAGTCATGCACTCACATTCGCACTCTCACGCCGGCTCGAATTCCAAGGTGTTGCGCTACTCGGTGCTGGCCACGTTCTCCTATGTGGTGGTGACGGCGATTGCCGGAGTGCGCGCCCACAGTCTGGCCCTGATCTCCGAAGCCGGTCATAACCTCGCGGACGTGCTGGCGTTACTGCTCTCTTGGGTGGCAATCTTTATTCAGACTCGCCCGCCGAATGCAACCAAGACCTTCGGTTATCACCGCGCTGGGGTTCTAGCAGCCTTTGTAAATGCGCTGAGTCTGGTGGCGATCTCTTTCTATATCTTCTATGAGGCGGTTGTGCGTCTCTATCAACCGGTGGAGGTGCAGCCTAAACTCATGATCTGGGTGGCCGCCGCCGGTGTCCTGATGAATGGAATTATCTCCTGGTATCTCCACCGCGCTTCTCGCGATGTGAATATTCGCAGCGTTTTTATCCATCAGCTTGGCGATACGCTCTCCACCGGAGCTGTAATTCTTGGAGGCTGGGTCATCCTCTGGACCGGCCGCCATTGGGTCGATCCGGTGTTGTCCATCGGAATCGGTTTCATGATCCTGTGGTCCTCCGGCGGTATCATCCGCGAAACGCTGAACATCCTTTTGGAGGGCACGCCCCGCGGCATGTCACTGGAGAAGATTATTGCCAGCATCAAGGCAATCGAGGGCGTGAACGATGTTCACGATGTCCATGTGTGGAGCATCGGATCGGAAACCCACGCTCTCTCGTGCCATATCAGCGTGGCCGACATCCCGCTCTCGGAAAGCGAGATTATCCTGCGCACAGTGAACCGGGAGTTGGCTGCAAAGTTCCACATTCACCATACGACCATTCAGTTCGAAAACGCCGTTTGCGACATTGCCCACGGCTGTATCATCCCCGTTGGCCAGCACGCCCACCCGCATACCCACGAGCGTTTGGAAGGAATCAGTAACTGAGTTCGGTTTTGTTCTGCCGGCAAGAGAGAAGAGAGATAGTGGCAAGCAACTCATCGTTTCGTCTCGCCTTGCTGGTCGTAGATCTTGCGCGCAGCGTCGAGTGTGTCGATCTCTCCTACTGGCTTGTCCGTACGAATCCTAAGGATGCGGGGAAAGCGCAGCGCAAAACCGCTCGCATGACGCTCGGAGCGCATCATGTTGTTGAACGCTACTTCGATCACGATTTGAGGCTCCACGATCCGCCTGAAACCCTGGTCTTCCAGGGTGTGCTCAAGAAACCATCGAGTCATCTCGGCAATCTCGGCGTCTGTCAGTCCGGAATAAGCTTTCCCAATGTCGAGAAGTCGGTCGCCGTCGCGGATCGCGAAAGTATAGTCGCTCAGCACGCGCACTCGTTTGCCGTGGCCCCATTCCACGGCTGTGACGACCACATCCAAAGTCGCCAGCTCACGTTTCAATTTGAGCCACGACTTGCCTCTCCGCCCGGGCGTGTAGAGCGAATCGAGGTCTTTGATCATCAACCCTTCATTCCCCCGGCTGCGGGCGTCCTCGAAAATCTCCTCCATGTGCTTGGGCGATTCCGCTGTAATCATCGTCGCTTCGATGACCCTCGGAAAGCCTCTCCACTGCGCCGATTCGGTGCTGCCCGATGCGAAGTCCAACCTGCCTTGTTGCGTCGAGGAGTGCAGGCTGGTCTTGAATGCCTCTGCCGGAACCGATCGAAAGATTTCATCCAGAAGCTTTCGGCGCTCGTGCAATGGCCTTTCAATCGTCAATTGTCCGGCGGCATAAAGCACGTCAAACACCACATAAACCACGGGAATCTCTTCCATCAGAGCTTGCGGTACCTTCTTTCTGCCTAACCTCTTCTGAAGCTGCGAAAATGGAAGCGCCCGCCCGGTCGATGAATCGTCTGGCTCTGGATTCCAGGCCAGAATTTCGCCATCCAGAACCACGGGCTCCGGAAAGGCAAGCAGCGCGGGAGGAAGTTCTGGAAACGATTCGCCGACATCATCCAGCGTCCGCGAAAACAGGTGCACGCGAGGATCATCTTTGCCGCCGCAATGGGCCTGTGCCCTGATACCGTCGTATTTGTCTTCCACCATTGCGTGAGCAAAATATTCGAATGCCTCTTGAGCGTGCTCCGCTGGGCTGGCCAGCATGAATCCAATCGGATGAAACAACCGCATACGCGCCAGATGAAGCTCCTGCCGCGACGCCAGCCTCACGGTCTCGCCGAGGTCGCCCAGCATCATGCGTGCCCGCTGCACGTCGGCAAGGTTCGCGCCATAGGCTTTGGCAATGGCTTCTTCCACCAGGCTCCCTCGCAGGCCAATGCGAAGATCGCCGCCGATGATCTTCACCACATACTTGGCTTCAAGGGCAGTCGCTTGATGGAGCAGGTCTTTGAGAATGCTCTCTTTTTGTGCGGTGTTGGAGGCGCCGGCCAATTCGTCAAAGGCGTCCGCCAACGCTTCCAACGAGAGGGAACTATCGGCGCGAGAGACGCCCGTGAGCGCATCCTGGGCTGCGCCGCCAAGATCCCCGTGGCGGCGGTAGGCTGCGCTGAGGTCTGAACTGTCTTTTCCGGAGAGCGCAGCGACCGCACGCCAAAGCAACGTGCCGCCCACCTGAAGGGTTCTTTCTTCCCACTCCGCGAAAGCCCTGCCGGAAAGAAAAACGACCACCCTCGCCGCATCTTCAATCGGGATTATGCGAAGGTACTCGGATACCAGGCGCACTTTTTCCGTTTTCTTGGTTGTGGCGCCAACGGCCTCGCAGGTTGCTGCAAACTCCTTCACCCTACGTGGATTGTAACGGGCGTGCGGCTATTCTCCCTCGTGCTTTTCTACCGCGTGGTCGGCAATGATTTGAATCTCTTCAAAGAGCGAGTGATCTTCGGGCAGGTGGGAGTTTTCGGCATTGCCGTTTTGCTGCCGCAGGCAGCGCAGCATCTGGGTAACGCGTTGCAGCCTGTACGCCTGGAACGCGTAGTCGGCATGTTCCCCCGACGCCTGGGCGGCTGCTTCCAGGTAATCCCAAAGAAATTGCCGCATGTTGTCCACCGCGGCCTTGAGGTCGATGAGCATCGACGGTCCCAATAACGTCTCAATCAGGCGATGTTTTTCCTGCTCCATGCAGGATTCGTTGCCCAATTGGCTCAGGCCGGCCTGCACCGCCTTGAGGTCTTCCGTAATGCGCCGAATTCGTAGCTCCAATTGGTCGGCTTTCATAACGTACTATTTCTTTGGCCCTGAATAGCATAGAATAGAATCGCTTATAAACAGAGGATTTCCGCAGTGTGGCGGCAAACCTTTGTAACCTTACTAAGGTCTTTGACCATCTAATCTGAAATCATGAGCTACTTTCGCCTGATTCTGCGTTATTTCGTTGCCATGCAACTGCTTCCAGCGCTGGAGAGCAGAGAAGAGGCCCTTATCGGGGGCCAAGCTGTATTAGAGGGCGTGATGATGCGCTCTCCTCACGCCTGGGGCATTGCCGTCCGGACGCCCACGGGGGAGATTGCCACCCATTGCGAGCCGTTGGCACGTCCTTCTGACAGGCGCAAATGGCTGGCTTGGCCGCTCGTGCGCGGACTGGTGACCTTGGGGCAAGCAATGAATCTCGGCTATCGCGCGCTGAAGTTTTCCGCGGACGTGGTGCTGAATGCGATTTCCCAGCAGGAGAGCGAGGAAAACAAGGCAAAAGGCGACGGCGTGCCGGCGTTCAAAGAATCGTCCCGTCAGGAAGATGCAAAGGAATCGAGCGAGAGCGGCAAGAAGGGCGAGATTACCGGTTGGATGATCGCCGGAAACGTAATCATTTCGATCGGCTTCTTTATCTTCATGTACAAGCTTGTTCCTCTAGCGGCGGCCACGGAGCTGCGAAAGTCCTGGTCGGCTATGAGCAACAACTTTGTCTTTAATCTGGTGGATGGCGCGATCCGCCTTGCGTTGTTCGTGCTGTTTATTTGGGGAATCTCGCTGTGGAAGGACATTCATCGGGTGTTTGAATATCACGGCGCCGAGCATAAGACCGTGTTTGCCTATGAAGCCCAGCGCGATATTCCGACGATCGAATACACGCAAAAATTCTCCACGTACCATCCGCGTTGCGGAACCAGCTTCCTGATGACGATCATGCTGATCTCGATTTTTATCTATGCTGCGATTCCCATCGCCGGATCCAATGCCAGCCTTCATATTTTTGATTTGGTCTTTTGGAAGCGCTTTGCGATCCGCGTACTGTTGCTGCCGGTGATAGCTTCGATCTCCTACGAGATGATCCGTTTTTCCGCCAAGCATGGCCGCTCGTTATTCGCCCTGCTCACGATGCCGGGCTTGTGGCTCCAGCGGATTACGACGCAGCAGCCTTCGGACGACCAGGTGGAGTGCGCAATTAAGGCTTTGGACGAAGCCATGATCCTGGAAAAGCAGCATGGTGGCGAGTTAGTGATTGCCTAGCCGGTTCTTCTTGCTCATGATAGATGGGGAGCTTAGAGTGCGGCGTAACGCGGCTCAGAGTAACTGAAGCTCTTAGAGAACTCGGCTACAATAATTTAGGAATCAAAAGATGTTTGAGCGTCTAAACCAAATCGAATCGCGGTATGAAGAGCTGACCCAGGCATTAGCCTCGCCCGACATTATGAATGATTCGGGCAAATTCCAGAAGACCGCCAAGGCGCACAGTGAGATTTCCGAAATCGTAGAAAGGTATCGGGAGTACAAGGATTTGCAGCGCGGCATTGACGAGAGCAAGGTAATCCTCGCCGACGAGCAGGATCCCGAGTTGCGGGCCTATGCGCAGGAAGAGTTGGTGCGCCTGGAAGAGCGCGTCGCCGGCGTGGGCGAAGAACTGAAAGTGCTGCTGTTGCCCAAGGATCCTAACGACGAGAAGAACGTCATCCTTGAAATTCGCGCCGGAACCGGTGGTGACGAAGCAACGCTTTTCGCCGCCGAGATGTTCCGGATGTACAACCGCTATGCGGAAACGCAGCGATGGAAGGTCGAAGTGCTTTCCACCTCCGAATCGGGAGTGGGTGGACTTAAGGAAGTCATTGCCATCATCGAAGGTAAAGGCGTCTTTTCGCGCATGAAGTATGAGAGCGGTGTCCATCGAGTTCAGCGTGTGCCGGAGACCGAGCAGCAGGGTCGTGTACATACCTCTGCCGTTACCGTGGCGGTGCTTCCTGAAGCCGAGGATGTAGACATCAAGATCGAGCTTAAAGATATTCGGATCGATACGTTTTGTTCCTCGGGACCGGGTGGCCAGTCGGTGAATACCACCTACTCGGCAGTACGAATCACGCACCTGCCTACGAACACGGTCGTAAGCTGCCAGGACGAGAAGTCGCAGATCAAGAATCGTGAAAAGGCCATGCGCGTCCTGCGCTCGCGTCTCTACGAAGTCGAAATGGAAAAGCAGCAGCAGGCCCTGGCAAAAGAACGCAAGGCCATGGTTGGCAGCGGCGATCGCAGCGAAAAGATCCGCACGTACAACTTTCCGCAGAACCGCGTAACCGATCACCGCATTGGCCTTACGCTCCACCAGCTGATCGAGGTGATGGATGGCAAACTCCAGCCCATCATCGATGCGCTGGGAACTCACTATCAGGCGGAAAAGCTCAAGCAACAGACGGAAGTCGTGGCCTAGCAAGCATTCGAAAGATCCGCAAGTCCCGAAGCATCCGAAAGATCCGCAAGTCCCGAAGCATCCGAAAGATTCAGACGCTCCAGAGGACGGGCTTCCAGAAGCGGAATCAATGGGAGGCCTGCGTTGTCCAGAGTGGGTCAAATCGGTATCGAGCTTCTCTAGCGTGTCGGATAGCACCTGATTCTCGGATAAATTTGCGGTCATCCCAGCACAATTCAACAAAATGCCCAGGATCAAACAGGCGATTGATGCCGCTTATGATCGTTTCATTCAAAACGATGTGCCTTCCCCTCGGTTGAACGCCGAATTGCTCTTAATGTTCGTATTGAACTGCGACCGCGCTTACTTATTTGCTCATCCGGAGCGGGAGTTAGGCCAGTCGGAGCAGTACAGATATGAAGAAGTGATCGGCGAGCGGCAGAGAGGCTGCCCAACGCAATACATCACCGGGCATCAGGAGTTTTGGGGATTGGACTTCATTGTTTCTCCTGCTGTCTTGATTCCACGGCCTGAGACCGAGCATGTGATCGAAACAGTGCTTGATCTGGTAAAGCAGTCCAGTCCGGAGGAACGCATCAGATTGGTCGATGTTGGTTCCGGATCGGGCTGCATTGCGCTTTCTCTCGCCAAGGAACTTCCTCAAGCGGAGATTCATGCCTGCGACATCTCCGAGCCCGCCTTGGAAATTGCTCGGGCCAATGCCGCCCGGCTTGGACTAGCGGCCAGCGTGCAATTCTCCGTTTCGGATCTGCTCTCCACATATCGTTCTTCTGCCTTCGCCGAACCGGCCCAAAAGAAACAGTTTGATTTTGTGGTCTCTAACCCTCCCTACGTTGGAGAGTCTGAGGCAGACAAAGTGCAGAAGCAGGTGCGCGACTTTGAGCCGAAGCTCGCCGTTTTTTCCGGCTGGGAAGGGACAGATATCTACAAGCGCTTGGTGCCCGAGGCCTGGGAGGCCTTGAAACCGGGTGGCTGGCTGGTTGTCGAAATCGGCTATTCGATCGAAGAAAAGGTCAAAGCGCTGCTTTCAGGCTGGACTCAAATCCGCACCACATTTGATCTCCAAGGCATTCCTAGAGTGGTGGCAGCGCGAAAACCCGGATAGGCGCAATTCCCAACAGGGACACAATTCTGAAGATACAGATTCCCAGCGACGCAAGGTTCTAACGATGCACGACTCTGAAGATTCATCCTCCGGTGGCGCAGGCTCTTTATGATTTGGTAGTTTCTTTCTAGCCTTTGCCCCGGGAGGCCATAGGCCATCTTCAATCCCAAGCCGCGTTAGTAAAAGCAGCTTTGTGTAATTCTTTGCGGGAGAGGCCAGCGGCGCGGAGGCTGGCATGCTCAAGATGAGCCGTTGGGCTCGGGCCTTCCATTCCTTTGTCGCCTACTTTCAGGCTTCCCATTCCACGATCTTCAATCCCCTGATTTTCATTTTGGCGCTCTTCAATCTCGCGCTCTTCAATCCCACCATCTTCTATTAACGCAGCTTGCAGCGCCGACTCCTGCTTCCAGTTTGCCTCATCATGGATCGTCTGGATTACGGCCAGCAGCTGTTTCCGAAATCTTGGCTTGTAAATAAAGGCGTAGGCTCCCGAAGCCTGGCATTTGGCCCGCAAGAGAGGCGAATCTTCAATCGACATCAGGAGTATTGGAATGGCTGGGAAACGCTCCGACAAAACCTTGGTTGCTCGAAGCCCGTTCATGCGGGGCATGGATACATCCATCAGTACAACTTCCGGGCTAAGGCCGACTACGGCATCGATCGCTTGCTCGCCGTCCTCGGCTTTGCCGATGATTTCCAGCGTTGGCTCTTGCTCCAGCAAGGAACAAATCGCGTGAAGGATCGTGGGTGAATCATCGACCACCAAAATCCGGGTGGCTATGGAATGCTTGTCGGCCGAAGGTTCGTGATTTAAGGAACTCATGGCACTGCTCTGTTAGGAAGTGTAAATCTGCTACGTCGGCTGCCGCGTAAAAGCGTAGCAAACAAGATGTAAAGCTTCTGTAAAGCAAAAAGGTGTTGATTTTCAAAGAAAATGCGCTGAAGTCCGAATCAAGCCGCGCGTATAATTTTCTAGGAGGTCTTGAGCTAGTTTTCTCAGTTGAACCTTTCATAGGTCAACAAACGTTGCTGGTGATCAGACGATCGTCTTGTAAGATTCTGTCTTTTTCACATCGCCCGCATCAGACTGAGTCATGAAGTTTCGTTCCATGAAATTTCGCCTTAAAGACCGTCTCTTCTCATCGGCTGTAATCGTAGCTCTCGCAGGAGTATTGATCGTCCTGGCGGTGCTCCAGTATCGATGGGGCCGGGAGGTGAGTGAAGCCACCAGCGTCCGCATGCAGGCTGGTCTTCACGGTTCCATGATGAATGTACGCCAGGACCTTTATCATGAACTGGCCTCCGCCGGTGTTGCCCTGCAGCCCGATTCCAGCGCCGATCTGGTTGGCGTTGTGCAGCGTTTGGAAGAGTGGAGCCGAACCGCCCCTCACGCCAATCTCGTTCAAAATGTTTTCATCTGGCAGGGCTCCGCCGGTAAGCCCGCAAAGCTGTTGCGGCTCGATGTGGCGGGACAGCAGTTTGTCGATGCGGAATGGCCTTCGGAATTTGGAAACCTGCGAGATCGCCTTGAGTCGATAGCTGCGGAATTTCCTAAGATCGATGCCGTTCGCCGCCCGGAAGAATCAAGCAGAAAGCACGACGACGGTGCCTCCCCTCGCGATCGCGAGGATCGTGCGCGCAGAGGCTTCCTCTTCCGCCTCCAAGACAGGGCCGTTTTTAGCGCTCGCGCCAATCGTTTCTGGCAGCTCGATCAGAATATTCCCGCGCTTGTTCACCCTTTGTTTCATCAGTCCGCCTCTATGCCTGAAGCGAGCGGCAATCATGCGGTTCAGTGGGAGAAACGGACAGATGCGAAGGCCTCGGCAAGCAGTTCCGCAAGTAGTTCAAAGAGCCAGGGGCCCGACTGGATGATCGTTCAGATCAACCGTAAATATCTTCAAGACACGATCCTGCCAGAGCTTATAGCGCGTTATTTCGGCGGCGCCGATGGCGCCACCTATCAGGTCGCACTTCTTGGCGGGGACACTCCAGAGCGCATCATCTATTCGACCAGTCCCCAGTTTGGAGCCAAGGATACATCCGCTGCGGACGCCACCTTGAATATGTTCGGTCCGCCGCGTGACCGTTCCACGCAGCCTGCGGGCGTCTTTTTTTATCGGCCGGGAGGCCCCCGTCCTGATGGAGCGCCTGCCCGTCATCCTGGCGATCCTGGCTTTGCCGGCCTGCCACTGATCGAGCCTCTCCACTACAGCGATGGCGAGAAAGACTGGCAGTTGATCGCCAGGAACAGCAAAGGTTCCTTGGAGAGCGTGGTCGCCGGCCTGCGGCGGCGCAATATGGCGATCAGTTTCGGCGTGCTGCTGCTCCTTGCTGCCAGCATGGCAATGATCGTGATAGCCAGCCAGCGGGCCCAGCGGTTGGCTCGACTGCAAATGGACTTTGTGGCGGCCGTCTCCCACGAGTTGCGGACTCCGCTTGCGGTGATCTGTTCGGCTGCCGAAAACATTGCCGACGGAGTTGTGAATGGTAAACAGCAGCTGGCGAAGTATGGAACGGTGATCAAGGACCAAGGCCGCCAGCTCAATCAATTGATTGAACAGGTTTTGCTTTTTGCCTCCACCAGCCAAAGTCACACCTCATACAATTTGCGGCCGCTGCAGGTTTCCGAGGTTCTGAACGCCGCTCTCGAAAATACGGCGGGCGTCGTTCAATCGGCGCACGTTCAGGTTGAACGCAACATCGAGCCGGATCTGCCTCAAATCGTAGGCGACCTTTCTGCCATGTCGCAGTGCCTGCAGAATTTGATCACCAATGCCGTCAAATATGGAGGGCAGAGCCGGTGGATGGGCGTCCGCGCGCATCTTGCAAAAGGGAAGCATGGAAATGAAGTGCAGATAAGCGTAGAGGATCGGGGCTTGGGTATCGAGCCGTCTGAAATCGGGCGTATATTTGAGCCCTTTTATCGCAGTCCTGCCGTTGCCGAGGCGCAGATTCACGGTACCGGGCTCGGTCTGGCGCTGGCCAAGAGTATTGCCGAGGCCATTGGGGGCCGGTTAACGGTCGTCAGCGCTCCCGGAAAGGGAAGCTGCTTTACTCTGCACATGCCGGTTGCCGCTCATGTACCATCGGAGGAAGGCGTTGCCGTTCCTTCAGTAGTCAAGCCGAGGTATTCCTAGCCATCCATGCGAGAAAGCATTTTACTGGTTGAAGATGAAGAAGCCCTGCGAATGACGCTGAGCGATCGTTTGCGCAACGAAGGTTTTGTAGTCGATTGTGCTCCGGATGGCGAAGAAGGCTTTCAGATGGCGACCAACCAGCCCTTCGATCTCGTCATCTTGGATGTCATGCTGCCCCGGAAATCCGGCTTCGACGTATGTCGCGACATTCGTCAAGCGGGCCTTATTACTCCAATTCTGATGTTGACCGCTCGTGGACAGACGATCGACAAAGTTCTTGGCCTCAAAATCGGCGCAGACGACTACGTAACCAAGCCTTTTGAGATGATGGAACTGGTGGCGCGAGTCGAAGCGCTGCTGCGCCGTGCTCCCATTCGCCCAGTGCGGCAGGAAGATGGATATCAGTTCGGCCCGGTGCGCGTAGATTTTCGAGGGACGGAAGTACTAAAAGCGGGAAAGTCTGTGGGACTTTCTGCCCGCGAATTCCAGTTGCTCCGGTATTTTATCGAGCATCGCGGAGCGACCCTCTCTCGCGACGAGATTCTCAAAGATGTTTGGGGATACAACGCGGAAACCTTCACCCGCACCGTCGATGTTCACGTGGCCAGCCTGCGCCAGAAACTCGAAAACGATCCCAGGCAGCCCACATTCATTGTTACGGTTCCGCGCCTTGGCTACAAATTCACCGCTTAAAATGAATAGAAAATAGAGGCAGAAAACAACAGCCAAAGCTTCTCTGAAAGCCGCAGCTCGGGGGTAGAATACTCGCCCATGAATTGGAAACGGGCATACTCGCCTTTTTGGCCGGCGGCTCTCCTGGCCGTAGTTTCCCTCGGATTTGTTGCCGCATCCTCTCCTTCTCTCTCTCCTGCTCCAGCGTTCGCCGGGGAAACCGCGCTCGATCGCTATGTCCATGCCCCCGATCCAAGCTATAAGTTCGAACTGGTGAACACCCTGTCCGGCGAAGGCTATAAGGCATACGTGCTCGATTTGACTTCGCAGACGTGGAAGCCTCCCGTGCAACCTGATCGCACTGTGTGGAAACACTGGTTGACCATCGTGCGCCCCGACCGGGTCGATTACGACACGGGGTTTTTTTATATTACGGGCGGCTCGAATAACGACAAGGCCCCGGAGAAAATCGATTCCCTGATTACTGACATCGCGATTTCAACGCATACGGTGGTTGCCGAGCTCCGCATGGTGCCCAATCAACCGGTGAATTTTCCCGATGCTACGCGCCACGATCTGGTAGAAGACCAATTCATTGCCTATACCTGGGACAAATTTTTACGCACGGGCGATGAACTTTGGCCCGCACGGCTGCCGATGACCAAGAGCGCCGTAAAGGCCATGGATGCCATCCAGCAATTCATGGCGTCGGATGCGGGCGAGAGGTCCAAAGTCGAGCATTTTGTGGTGGCGGGTGCTTCCAAGCGCGGGTGGACCACCTGGACTACCGCCGCTGTTGACAAGCGCGTGGTTGCCATCGCGCCCATGGTCATCGATCTGCTCAATAATGCAAAATCGTTCGAACATCATTTTCGCGCCTATGGCTTTTATTCGCCGGCGGTCAAGGACTATGAAGATCTGGGCATCATGAAGTGGACCGGCACGGCGCAATTTCGGAAGTTGATGCGGATCGAAGAGCCCTATGAATATCGCGACCGCCTCTCTATGCCCAAATACATCATCAACGCGGCCGGCGATCAGTATTTTCTTCCGGATTCCTCCCGCTTCTACTTCGACGACCTCAAAGGCGAAAAATATCTTCGCTATGTCCCCAATACCGATCACTCGTTGAGGAACTCCGATGCCCGCCAGGGGCTGATCGCGTTCTATGATGAATTTCTACGAAAGCAGCCGCGCCCGAAATTCTCATGGAAGTTCGAGGAAGAAGGCTCGATTCGCGTGACTCCGACAACCAAGCCCGAACAAGTCAAATTGTGGCAGGCGACGAATGCCGACCGTCGCGACTTCCGGCTGGCGTCCATTGGCCCAGCGTATCGTGCGACCGTGCTTCAGCCAGAAAGAGATGGCTCCTATGTCGGTAAAGTAGATAAGCCTGAAAAAGGCTGGACCGCCTATTTCATCGAGCTTACCTATGCCAGTGGAGGGAAGTATCCTTTGAAGGTCACCACCGGCGTTCGTGTGAATCCCGATACGTTGCCATATCCCGCCCCGGCCGTCTCCTCACACAATCCCAATGGACATAACGGGACGAACGGCCCCAGCGGATCGAATTGACTTATGGCGCTTGGTTGAACGAGCTGCTTTCCGGGGCGGGGTATGCGGGAGACCAAATCAAAGTCTTCTTTAACGGGCTGGGAGGCGATTTCAAAAACCTGTTTGGAGATATCGGAAGCAAGCTCGATCCGCGCCATCGGTTCTGAGGTTCTGACGGATCAAATGGCAAGGTACTTCAGAAATCGAGTTTTTGCCCCAAAACGAAACCCCTCCCGCCAAAAAGGCGGAAGGGGGTCGTTTTCCGGAAGAACTTTAGAACCTACGCGTCGATTACTGCTTTTGCTGCGTAGCGGCGCTCGCTGGAGCCTGTGATGCATCGCCGGTTGAAGCTGCGCTCAGATCGCCCACACCGTTCTTGAGCAAGCTAATCTCCACGCGTCCACCGCGGGTGCGAACTGTCTTTCCATCAGCCTGAAGCGGCACGTTTCCCATGCCCACCGAATAGAAGCGATAAACGGGGACTTGGTGGTTCAGGACCATATAGCGCACGACCGACTGCGCCATCTGCCTGGAGTTCTCAATCGCCACGTCGCCGCGTCCCTGTGAAAATCCCTGGATCTCGATGACATAGCCTTTCTGGTCTTTCAGCGCAGTCGCCATTTCGTCCAGGGCGTCTTTGGCTTCTTTGCTTAAAGCTGCCTGGCCCGGACGAAAACGGATTTCCGTTTGCGTGACTGGCTGATACTGGTCGATCTTGTTCACTGCTTGCTCAACGGTTGTGACCCGCGAAGTTGCGGATTGAGCCGTCTGCTGTGCATGATCGGCGCGGCTGCCTGCATCCACCGCATGGGCATCGGCATCGTTTGCTTTGCCCATCGCCTGGTGAATGCCGTCCGTGGCGCGAGAGTCAACGTCGGCGATCATCTTGCTGTTCTTGGCGGTCAGCTCGTCTAGTTCGTTGACGCGGCCTCGGATCGGATCGAGCTGGCGCTGGGTATATTTCTTCCGCGCAAAGGGGTTCATGTGGCCCCAAAAGCCCTCGTGCTGCTCATATTTAAGGGGCTCTTTGCCGGTTGCAGAAGGCGTCTGCGCCTGGTTCGCTGCCTGGCTCTGTGTCTGAACCGGCGACGTCGCTTGTTGATCCGTCGAACTGCTAGAAGGCTGCTGCGCGGCAGCGGAAATCGCCAACGCCGCGGCTAGCGGGACCGAGAGTAAAGATAATTTGTTCATTTGCTGAAATTCCTCCAACCGGGGTCATTTTTAGCAATCGAGGGAGCCAGAAGATGCAGGGTCGAATACAGCCCACCACGGTTGCGGCTAAAACTGCTCACATGGGCTACTACACTCTGGTTGCCAAACCCATGATGGCAGTATTTTCAGTGACTTACGTGCGTTTTACGGAATGCCGCCCAGCTCACCATGTAAACTTTTCTTCTCCTGAGCGGCAGAAAAGAAGGGATGAGGGTGGAGTTTCAACGATTCTAAAAGGCTACCGCTCAACGTTAGCTGTGAGAGCGCAATAGGGATGTATCAAGATCCAAACCGTAGTTCGCTTGTGTAACCCGGAACTTGCTCAAGGATCGTCTAAAGCGGTTGGGCTCAGGCGCTGGTCTTGCAGCGATCCTGGCAAAAACGACGATACTGTTCCTGAATATAGCTGTCGGTCATGCCTGCTAGGTAATCGCACACGGTTCGATGGAGCGATTCGGTTCGCATCTTTTCCTGGTAGCCGACGGGCAAGGAGCCGGGCGATTCCATAAAGAAATAAAAAAGGCCGGAAATAATCTCTTCGGCTCGATCCTTTTCCGCTTTGACGCTTGGGCTGAAATAAAGGTTCTCGTAAAGAAACGATTTCATCTGCTGCCGCTCCCCATTCACCTCGTCGCTGAAAGCGGCGGCTCGTTGCGGATGGTGGCGCACTGCTTCAACGGAATCCAATTGGCTGGAAGAGATGTTGCGCCTCGTGTTTGCGATCAGGTCGCTCACCATGCGGTCTACAAGGCGCTTGAGCGCCTCATTGAATAGCAATTTTTCCGACGCATTTGGATAGCGCCTTCTGACCTCTCTGTCCAACTCTGCAAAAATGCCGACGTTGGCGCGCACCTGCTCTGGGGTCAGGATTTTGGCTTCCATGCCGTCATCGAGGTCGGCGGTGTTGTAGGCGATTTCATCGGTGAGGTCGATCAGTTGCGCTTCCAGAGGAGGCCGCTCATCCAGGAGATATTCCGACAGTTCGGGAAATTCGTCCGCATCATAATCGCGCGAATGTTTGATAATGCCTTCGCGCACCTCAAACGTCAGGTTAAGCCCTGGGAACTCGGCATAGCGCTGTTCAAACTGCTCGACCGTGCGCAATGCTTGTAGATTGTGGTCGAAACGGTCACCATATTCCCGCATTGCAAGGTCAAGCGCCCGCTCTCCCGCGTGGCCGAAGGGCGGATGACCGATATCATGTACAAGGGCCAGCGTTTCTACCAGGTCTTCATTCAAGGCCAGTTCGGCGGCAATGGTGCGTGAGATCTGGGAGACCTCAATCGTGTGTGTGAGCCTGTTGCGAAAGTGGTCGGAGTCTCTCCGGGCAAAGACCTGGGTCTTGTTTTCCAGCCGGCGGAAGGCTCGCGAGTGGATGACCCGGTCGCGGTCCCGCTGAAAGTCGCTGCGATATGCATGCGGTACCTCGGGATAGCGCCGTCCTCGACTGCCCTCTGGGGGAAACGCGTAAGGGGCTAGCATAAGATGCCAATCTAAAATGTCGAAGGTAAGAACTGCAACCCGTGTTATTCGTGTTTTTGCGCCAGCTTAACCTTGGTGCTTTCCAGTTCTTTCTGGACCCGGGCCACGTCCTGCTGATCTACGTCTGCAGGGGCCGACTTGGACCATTCTTCCAGCGCTCGCTCCCAGTGAGCGGCAGCCAATTTCAGGCGGCCGGTCTTCGCATAGACTTCCGCTAGGTGATCTTGAACTGTGGGGTCGGTTGGGTTCTTGTCTACGGCTTTTCTAAGGAACTCTTCTGCCTGGTCGTAATTGCCGGTGCGGAAATGCGCCCAGCCCATGGAATCCAGATAGGCTCCGTTTTGCGGCTCCATGGTGAGCGCCTGCTTGATCAGCGCTACCGCTTCATCCAAATGAGTGCCGCGATCCGCGAGCATATAACCCAGGTAGTTCAGGGTCATGGCATTGTTTGGATCGTGCTCCAGGACCTTGCGGAACATTCCCTCAGCTTCGCTGTATTTCTTTTGCCGCTCAAAGAGCGATCCGCGCAGGAACTGGATGTACTCCTTGTCGTCTGGGCGTGGAGAGAACTTTTCCGCGGTATCCAGCGCTTGCTCGGCCTCTGTCCAGCGCCTTAACCGGGAATAAATCTGGGAAAGGCTGATATAGCCCTCACGGTCTTCGCCGTTTTCCTTAAGCATCGATTTGGCGATCTGAAGGCTCTCGTCGGCTTTCCCATCGTCGGCAAGCTGAAGCGCCATGGCATACTTGATGCCCTTGTCGTCGGGCAGCTTGGCTGTGGCCTCACGCGCGGTCTTCGTCGCATCGGCCCACTGCTTCTGTTCTCGATAGAGGTCGATGATTTCCTGGTAACCTCGCGCTGCTTCCTCATCGCCCAACTCGATCATCTTGCGGAAGGTGTCCACCGCAAGCAAGGGACGCCCCTCCTCGCGATAGATCGTTCCTAGGCGAATCAGGAAAAGGGCCCGGTTCGCGCGATCTGACGCGCTGTAAGCTCCCTTGGGCTGGGCGGTTTTTGTCAGAATCTTTTGCAGCGCGTCGGCGGCCTCGTCATAGCGGCCGAGGGCTTCCAGCGTCAAAACCTTGTTGTAAGCGATCTCCAGCGAATCGTCCGTCAGGGACTCGGCTTTCTTCAGTTTTTCCAGGGCGAGTTGAAACTTGCCTTGCCTGCGGTAGATCTCAGCCATGTGCAGGGGCGCCTGGTAGTCCTGTGGATTAGCCTGTTCGAGCGCTTGATACTGCCCGAGGGCGGCATCCATCTGGTTGTCATTTGTAAGGTTTTCGGCCAGCCCGCGCAGGGCATCGAGGTTCTCGTGATCGGCATTCAGGGCCTGTTGGTAAGCTGCGATCGCCTTCTTGTAGTCCCGCATCCGCTCGTAAGTGAAGCCTAGAGCGGAATACATCTTGGAGGTCTTCTCCTTTTCGGGAACAGCGGATAGCACTTCGGCAGCTTTGGTGCTGTTTCCCTCCTCGTTATAGAGAATGGAAAGGTTGACCACTGCATCTTCTGAAGTTGGATCTAGCTTCAGGGCGGTGTTGAACTCGGGCTCCGCCTTTAAAGTCTCGCGATTGCGCGAGTAGAGCTGCCCAAGGATCAGGTGGCTTTCGACGTTGTTTGGCTGAAGCCTGACAATGGCCTCATATTGTTCGATAGCGGCCTTTAAAACGTCTTGATTCGTGGAGCCGTTGCTCCTGTCTTCCATCGAGTGCAGGTAGATCGTGCCGAGCAGCTTTCGTGCTTCAAGATTATCTGGGTTGCGCTTGATGATGTCCTGGGCTTCAAGAATTGCATCGCGCAGCCTGTCGGTCCTGAGATAAAGTTCGGCGAGGCCGGCGTTCAGGTACTCGGAAGAAGGGTCATTCTCGATCGCCAGGCGATATTCCTCGATAGCCTTGTTCGCGTATTCCGATCGGCCATACATTGCAACCATTTCTTCGTAAATATGGGCGAGTGAAAAGTGGTAATAAGCGGCCGCCCGGTCGATTTTCTTTCCCGAAGAAGTTTGGTTGCCGTCGGCCTGCTGGGTAGCTTTTGGGTTCCCAGCGGTCTGAGCTGCGGACGAATTATCTTGAGCGAAGACCGGAAGAGCTGCCAGTATAAGCCCAGGAACAAAGACGCGTAATTTTGCGAGAGTCATATCGAACGAAAAATGGCCCCTTCAGGCCCCTAACATTTGATGCACGAGGTTCATCGCGGAGAGCGATTTTATATTCTCTTTCATTGTATTCCTTGAAGGGGCTGCTTGCACCGTTAAACCGTAAAGTTAAGGTAAAGTCAGTGACGGAAGTGACGGATGCCCGTAAATACCATGGCCAAGCCCAAGCGGTCCGCCGCTTCAATCACCGCCTTGTCCTGAACCGATCCTCCCGGCTGAATCACCGCGGTTGAACCCGCTTTTGCAATCTCTTCGACGCCGTCCGGGAATGGGAAAAATGCGTCGGAAGCGGCGACGGTTCCCTTAAGGGACAGCACGGCCTTCATGGCTCCGATCTTGCATGAATCGACGCGCGACATCTGTCCCGCTCCCACACCCACGGTTTGTCCTCGCACCGCATAGACGATGGCATTCGATTTGACGTGTTTGCAAACCTTCCACGCGAACAGCAGGGCCGCCATTTCCTCTTCCGTTGGTGCGCGGCGTGTTACCGTTTTGAGGTCGGAGGCGGCGAGTGGGCGCACATCGGCGTCCTGCACGAGCATTCCTCCAGACACATATTTCATGGTCCGATCGGCCACCCCGCCTTTCACCTCCACCAGCCGTAGGTTCTTCTTGGCCGCAAATTTCTCTTTTGCTTCAGGGGCGAACCCTGGTGCGGCAATCACCTCTACAAACAGTTTGGCAATCTCTTCCGCCGTCTCGCCGTCGATCGTACGATTGACTCCGATAACGCCGCCATAAGCTGAAACCGGATCGGTCGCCAGGGCGCGCACATACGCCTCGCGCAGGTTCTGGCCGGTGGCGGCTCCGCTGGGATTTGTATGCTTGATGATCGCGCAAGCCGGTTCCTCAAAGTCCAGGGCCAACTCCCAGGCGGCTTGCAAGTCCACAATGTTGTTGTAGGAAAGCTCTTTGCCCTGTAGCTGTTTGCTATTGGCGACTCCGGTACTTGACCCATCGGAATACATGGCGGCCCGTTGGTGTGGGTTCTCGCCGTATCGAAGGTCCATGACTTTGCTTAAGCCAAAACGCAAGATGGCGGGAAAGGTGTTCTCGGCTTGCTGCGGCAATTGAAATTGAGCCTCCGCTCCGGGCTCGTTCAGTGTTATCTCGGCCAGCGTAGCGGCAATCGCGCTGTCGTATGCCGCTGTTGTGCTGAAGGCCTTTTGTGCAAGCCGCCAGCGGGTTGCAAGCCCCAGTTCCCCGCCGGTCCTGCTCATCTCTTCGGCAATGGCGGCGTAGTCGCTGGGTGAAGTTACGATGGCCACATCGCGAAAGTTCTTTGCCGCCGACCGCACCATTGAAGGGCCGCCGATGTCGATGTTTTCAATCAGTTCATCGAAATGGACACCGGGACGGGCCGCGGTCTTTTCGAACGCGTAAAGGTTAACCACGATCATATCGATGGGTTGAATGCCGTGTTCCTTGGCCGCTGCCAGGTGCGCCGGGTTGTTGCGCACATGAAGAATGCCGCCGTGAACCTTGGGGTGCAGGGTCTTGACCCGCCCATCCATCATTTCCGGGAACCCAGTGAGTTCTGAGATGTCTTTTACCTGGATGCCCGCGTCGCGAAGCAGCTTGGCCGTCCCTCCGGTCGAGATGAGCTCTACGCTCAGGCTGCTCAGGCTCTTGGCAAATTCCACAAGACCTGTTTTGTCGGTCACGCTCAGGATCGCACGCTGAATTTTCGGCACTGTATGAATTCCTCGGAAATGGCTGGAAATGGATGGAACTGAAGGCACTCAATAAAGTACTTGAGCAGTGGCGTACTTTTCAAATTCCGTCGGGAAGGAGCGCCGGCTTCCTCCGGCGCTGAAAGCGGAAGCAGCGAAGAAAAAGTGATCAACCGGAGGACAGCTCTGGAATTGAGAGGGGCGATAAAGCTTAGTTCAGAATCGTATCGGATGCGATCTCAAAGCTCTTCCCGTTCCGGCTTTCTGCAAACCTGTTGAATAGGTACAGAGTTGCATTTCAGTAACCGAAGGAGCGTTCAAGTACGAGCATTCGGCGTTCAACACTCAGATGCCGGCAATCTCACTCTGCGGCCTCTGAGCTTTGCTCTGTGCCCCCAGTGGTAAAGATTTCGGTTTTGTTTGGTTTTGGGGCGCTGACTGCATGTCTTGCTCAGGTTGAGGCCTTGGGCCTGGCCTTCAATCGCACTTGGCCGTCTTTCAGCTCCACGCAATATTCCACCGCCCCGCAGCCGAAGTCTTTTCGTATCTGGGCGGTTTTTTGCCGAACGAAATTCTTGAAGGAGTCCATGCTTCCCACAGTGTTGTCGCCGGCCTTCCGCCGGGCGTCGGCGAGCGCGTTGAAGAGAGTCTCTATCTTGGCGAGCTCGCGGTCGGCATCGGCGCAATCGATGCTGAAAGGCTTGTCTTCGGTAGTTGCATGACTTGGAGGGTGCTCTTCGGGGCGCAGGCCTTGGATCCCCAGCACCGCATCCTGCGGCCTGCGGTATCCCTCTTCTTTGATTTTCAGTTTCTGCTGCCACAGCGCCGAAAAAAGCGCATACTTCTGCTGGATGGAGTTGAAGCGAAATCGCTGCGCGAAATTCATCCGGCTGCCGTCGCCATATTTGCGGAGCACGCTTTGCACGCGCCATTCGGTATCTGCCGGCGGTTTCTTGGAGCCGCCGCCAAAATAAACATCGTATTCAATTTTGAGCCGCCGGACGTTCTCGTCCAACAGGCTCAGCTCTTCGTCAATCGTCACTGCAAAAGGCTCCAGTTAGCGGCGACCTGGGATTGGCAAGCGATAGTATGCGGACTATACCACAGGTTTTGGTCAGTACCGTTCTTACGGGGAGGTGACGGCAGTCGGCTCATTTTCGTGCGAAAGGATGGCCAGCCCACCGGAATTTTTAAATCTGGGTGCTTGTACCTAAGGCTCGAGGCCGCGAATGGGATGGCTGGGTGGTGAAAAGGAGCCTTAGGCAGTGAAATAGCCTCTCCCTGCATCTAAATGTTGTTATGGTTGACAACCCTTCTAAAGCACGGATCCGTATCATTCTGGCCGACGATCATGCTGTCTTGCTGGAATCGCTGGCGGCATTGCTTTCCACACAGCCGGATTTTCAGGTAGAGGGAAAAGCCGGGAATGGCGAAGAAGCGCTAGCCTTGGTCCAACAGCACCACCCGGATGTCCTGGTATTAGATCTCTTCATGCCTGGCAGTGATGGCTTTGACGTTCTGCGTACCTTGGATCGCGCCGGAGGCCGCGTTGCATCGGTGATTTTGACCGGCTCGGAAAGTGAGACCGATTATGCCCAGGTCGTAAAACTCGGTGCGCGTGGGCTTGTGATCAAGACCGATGGGCCCGAAAAATTATTTACGGCGATTCGCACGGTCGCGAATGGAGAGCTGGCGTTCTCCGATCAGCTGGCGCAGCAGGTGCTCACCACCATGACGGCTGAATCGAAGACCTCCGCGCATGCCCTTGCGCGCCTTTCGGAGCGCGAGCGTCAGATCGCTTTCTATGTTGCAAGAGGCATGAAAAATAAAGACATCGGTCAAGAGCTTCATATCAGCGAAAACACCGTGAAGAGGCATTTGCAGAGCATTTTCACCAAGACCGGTGCTCGCGATCGTCTCGAACTGGCGGTGATGGCTTTGAGCGATGTGAGCCGGGCCGCGTAGTTCCTGCTCTTAACCCGTTTTTCGCGCAATACGTTTTTGGCTACAAGCGGATGAGCGGCCTGATGGGCCGTCGCGAGGCTGTACCGATACTTTGGGCTCCAATCTCGGCGCCGTCGCGGCCGGAAAGAATCAAAGATCTGTCGCTCGCATCGGATCTATCTTTTGAAAAAGTCGTTGAAGAGGGAGCCTTGCGGAATTGTGCGGCCTTCCGCGCTATCTTCCTGAGCCTGCGGCCATTTTCTTGACCATGGCCACAACCAGTTTCCTGTCGCTTTCATTCAATGTGGAAGAGTAGCGGTGTATCTGGCTCAGAAACCGTACCTCATCTTCTGTCAGCGGAGGCAGTTTTTTAACGTTGCCGTTGGAGAGGTGTTCGGTAAAAAACTGTCCTAGAGGCAGGTCCATCGCATTGGCGATCTTGGAAAGCGTATCCAAGGAGGGAATCGTGTGCCCGTTCTCCACGCGCGAAAGGTAGCAACGCAGCAACCCAGTGCGTTTTTCAATGTCGCCCTGAGACATTCCTTTTTGCAGCCGGTAGTTCCTGATGGTCGCGCCGATATTCATTCTGTGAAGTAACTCTTGGGCTTACTACAAGGGGGTGCGTGAATAGTAATTAGCGGGCAACGATTGCGCAAGCACAAATTTTGTCAGTTTCGCGATGCAAGAAAATGATTCCAAAACGGCAGTGCAGCTGAATTTTAACACCGTTGCAAATCGGTCAATGATTAAGATATCACGTCGATCCTGACGCTAAAGGTGGGCGAATTTTCTGGAGATTGAGCTCTTCTAAAGAATGCCCTTTTCTAACGATTGTGCTGTGCTTATCGTTGGGATCTTGGCGATCAAGCTTCGGGTGAAATTCCTAAACAAGCTCCTACTCCAGGCAGCCAAGCGCCTTTTCCCAATAAATTACACCTGAATCATTCCTTATACTGTGGGAAATGCGGGACTAAAGCATCGAAAGAACCATCTGCCGCCGTTGTTATGCCTCCTCCAATATTTTTCGGGAAAGAGAAGGGGGACGGCATTTGTGCCGCCCCCCTTGAGTTGGATTCCTCTGTTGCTCGACTCCAATGCTAGAACGTGACGCGCAATGAGAGTTGCATCACGCGGGGATTGTTACCCGTCGAGGTGATTTTGCCGAAATTCGTGCTGTTGATATTTGTGTCCCCAAAGAAGAATGTGGCTGTGTTGAGAACGTTGAAGATATCGGCTCGAAACTCGGTATTGATTCGCTCCGTGATCTTTGTTCTCTTGGCCATCGACATGTCCCACGTGTAGTTTGCAGGACCGTCGAATTGCAGGCGAGGCAGATTGCCCACTTGGCCGGCTTGGGGGTTGAAGAATACCTGTCCTTGGAAGGTAGGCGTGTTGGTAAGGGGATCGAATCCGCCATTCACGGTTCCTACCGCTCTTCCGTTAGCTGGATTGATGACTGAGGGGTTGATCCAGTAGATCGTTCCGTTTTGGTTAAACAGTCCCAACATGCCCTTGAGCTGGCTTTTGGTGAGCGTGGTGACTGCCGTCTCATTCGTAGAACGGCCCGCGCGGTTGAAGGTGCCGCGGGACGAAAGAATGGTGAATGGTGAACCGCTTTCCCAGCGAATAATGTGTCCTGTTGTCCAGCCGCTTACAACGCGGTCGAGGAACCCATTGGCTCCGCTGAGGAACTGCTTGCCTCGGCCAAACGGAAATTCGTAGACCAAGTTTCCGTTGACGATGTGCGTAACATCGAATTCGCTTCTTCCATAGTCGATGCCATGCCGAGCATTGTCGATGAATGGCTCAAAACGGGCCTGGGAGTTGCCTGCGGCGTCCGCTAGGTTTTTGCTGAATGTATAGTTTAGCTGCGCTGTCAGCCCATTCTTTAGGTTGTGCCGGGCTTCCACTTGCAGGGCGTGGTAGTCGGACACCGAATTGCTCATCAGGGCATCCGCAGCGAAGATGTTGGGGTTGGGCAGGAACACCTGGCGTGCGTTGGTGAAGATTCCTGGGTTGCTCACATAAAGGTTGGCCAAGTCTCCCGCGATGCCTTGCTTAAGATCGGCGACCACCGTGGCATTCTTGAAGAAGGCCATGGCGTTGGTGACCCTTGGGAAAAAGGTAAGCTGCTGGCCTGCCGCGCAATTCCCAGGGGCAATTGCCGCGCCGCAGTTGAACAAATTGCTTTGAGCCCGCTGGAAGTCCGCCATATAGGCCGGGTTATTGCCGCTCAACTGCTGGTTAAAGTCGACTCCGCGCCACAGGTTGCGCCCAAGCGTGCCCACATAGCGAGCCTCAATTGCCGTGTTCCATGGCAACTGCCTTTCAAGGCTGAAGTTAAATTCATGCACATGGGGCGTGCGAAGATTCGGTTGAATGGCGAACGCCGTCGCATTCGGGCCGCTGTCCACCAATTGCTGCGAAAACGCTCTGTTGGTAGACAATGGCGGCGGTGTAAGGGTCGGAATACCGGCGTCGATCTTGGTCGCCAGATTATTCTGCAAAATCGGTGCTACCAGTCCAAAGTTGCCCCCAATGGCGTTTGTGCCTGCTGTAACTTCGTCTTCATTCACGTACGCCAGTGAGTAACCGCCTCGAACGGATGTCTTGCCGTTTTTGAAGGGGTCCCAGGCAAAGCCCACGTTTGGTCCGAACACCTTGTAATCCGGGTTCCAAAAATGCTTGTGCGGGCTGACGGTACCGCTGGGATTGAGGAGAGAGCCTTGTAGGTCTGTTCCGGTGATGTTTGGAAGCAGGGCGAGGCCGCTTGCCTCCTCAATCGGGCTCCAGTACTCCCACTTGAGTCCGGCGGTCACGGTTAAGTTGGAGAGCACGTGCCAATGGTCCTGAAAATAGGGAGCCAGGATGCTGAAATCATAAGCCCGCTTGTTTGCAATTCCCGGAACGTAGCCGGCGCTCAGGTTCTGCACCTCGAATGACTGTGTGACCTGGGTGATGGTGCCGGACATGAACGCCAGGTAATTGCTCATGTTATTGAGCGTCGTTTGGTCAGTGGCAGGGAGACCGGCTTTTGCCAGGTCTGCGTTGGTTACCTGATAGGCCGAATTGGCGGTGCCCGTTGAAAACCCGAAAGTGATCGACGGCATCGTGGTCTGGAAATCGTAAGGATGCGGCTGGACCGCTTGATACGTCAACCCAAAGGCTATGTTGTGCTTGCCTTTGTTCCATGTGGCGTTGTCGCCGTATTGCCGCGTGGTCACGAAGCGCCCTTGGGGAGCGAAGTTGTCGGTCGGGTTCTGCAAGCCAAGGCCGTCGAGAACGCGGGTGCCTTGTGCTGGAGTGAATAGAAACTGCGGTACGCCATAGGTGGTCTGGAACGGTGCGATCACCGTGTTGTCGCCGCCGCGGAACTCGTTCAAGAGGTTGGGAGTGATCGTCCACCGCCACGCGCCTGAAAAGAGCCGCGCCTTGGTTGGAATGAAGGCGTTGGGGGTGGGATCGAAGCTGTCGATGTCGCTCCGGGTCGCAAAATCGGTGAACCTCTGAACGACCATCTGGAAGCTATGATTCTGGGTCAGATTGTAGTCAAGCCGCACGACCGCCTGGTCGCGGTTGGTGGTGTTTGCCTGATTGAATTTGGAGCAGGTTGTATTCAGGAGCCGTCCGGGAATGGAGTCGCCGCAATCGAAGCTATTGGCGGTCTGTGCGCCGCGTATCTTGCTAAGGACATTGGCTTGTATAAATGGGCTGATGGAGAGCGGGCCTGGGGTCCCAGCCTTGCCGTTGATTACGTTCAGAAGGTTCGCAGCCACAGGCGCTGATCCAGCGGCGCTGGGAGCGTAATTGTAGACACCGGTCAGATAGTTGTTGTTCACCGGCACCACGAGGCTCTGCGTTACGCCATTTGTCTGGCGATATCCTTCGTAGTTCGTGTAAAAGAAAAGTTTGTTCTTGAGAATTGGGCCGCCGACGGTGACGCCATACTGATTCAGATTTAAGTCTGGTAGCGGGACGGGAGTGGTTCCCGGTTGTACGTGTTTATTGAAGAACGAATTGGCTGCGAAAGCGTTGTTGCGGTTGTATTCGTACAAGCTGCCGTGGTACGCGTTGGTTCCGCTCGGGGTCGACAGCTTTACCTGTGACGTGCCGCCCACGCTGTCTGCGCCTACGTTGTTCGAAATGATTGAGAACTCCGAAACCGTGTCGGATGTCGGGCGGTTGGGAACAAAATCGAGACCGTTGTTGCGGATGAAGTTGTCCTGGATGTTGATTCCATCTTGCGTGACCTCGGTCCATCCGGGACGTCCGCCATTGATGCCGGTATTGTTCCGGTTGGCGGAGAGGACACCAGGTACGCCCGCCTGGTCGCGGATCAACGCGATTGGGTTTCTTCCATTGATCGGAAGGTCCAGGATCTGGCGCTGGTCGACGGTATTTGTGATTTCCGGATCGATGGTGTGGATGAGATCTTGGCCTGCCACCACCTCCACGGTCTCCGTCTTTGCTCCAACTTTGATTTTCACGCTCAACGAATATTGTTGTCCGGTAAGCACCTGGACATCGGTAAATGTCTCCGTCGAAAACCCTTCTTTTTCGACGACCACCGCGTACGTTCCGCTTACGATCTGGCTAAATGTAAAAGAACCATCGTTCGCGCTGGCTGTGGTGCGTGTCTCGTTTGTGCCAACGTTTCTGAGCGTAACTTTTGCTCCCGTAACTACGGCGCCGGTGGTGTCGCGGATGGTTCCGCCAAGGCCGCCGAGTGTTCCTTGTTGGGCCATGCTGACGCCTAACCCCGCCAGCAGGCACATGCTGAGCAAAATCGCCCAGCGCAGTCTGTGTGAATACTTCATAATGTCGCTCCTTTACCGCTTTGCTTGTTAAGTACCCCTCGTGATTGTTGCTCCTAAAACTACAAAAACCTGAAAAGACGGGTTGCTAAATTCCTGGATTGAATTCGGAATTTGATGGGGAACCTGAAAAATTGTTGTGCAGTCTATACACAGTGGTAAAGAAAGTAAACACTTGTCTTTAGACTTAAGGGTTTAAGCCATCAAAAAGTCTGGCTCTGTACAAGAAACTGAAAAAGTGCATTTGGCGCAGCTTTCGCGAGGCGGCTCGCTTTGATGAAACAAAGGATCCTAGACCGGGATTTGTGTTGGAAATTGGCCTGTTTTTGCAGTCGAAATGATGCACCAAGGCCGTGAGTGGTTATGGGAGACGATGACATTTTGGTTGGCCTTAGTGCTTGGAACTCTTATAAAGCTAGGTTTCCAGGTTCGTGCTCTGGTCGAAGAAATGGAAGGTGCGATATGAAGATGAATGGAAGAGACGCAAAGTGTTTCTGAAGGGAGGCTGCAGTCCTAGCGAAGCCTCTTGCCTCCGTGTTTCTAAAGCGGCCTATCGCATGGATTTAGAATCAAGGAAAGGAAACAAAAAATCGCGGAATCAATGCTGGCCTGGCGCTAGAGCGTTCTCAGCGCAAACACGATACAGGAGTGCTGAAACGCGCAAGGCATGTAAAGTACAAATGGGAACGCCGAGCCCACAGCGTCGTTGCGCCTGCGTCGAACTCTTTTCGTAGCTCCCCCAAATCGGATGCAAACAAAAGCCCCGCTTTTTCGCGGGGCTTTGCTTTTGATAGGAATACGGAGAAGGCTATCGGCGATCGCCGTCTTCGTCGCCATGGCGAACGATGACTTGTCCACGAATCTCACCGACAGGGAATTTTGTCGTATGGAGGTTAACGTAAGAATTGCCTTCGAGTACTGCCTCCAAAGCGGTTGGCAGGTCTCCTGGATTAACGCCTTGGCTGACCGGGCCGGTCACATTGGCTGCTGTGATCGTACCCGTGATTGTTCCTGAGGGAGAGGCAGGGCATGCCGGCTGACCGCCGCCACCACAGATGAAGATCATTACGTTGCCGCCTACTTTTGTCGGAGCAAAGTGGAAATGAGATGCAATCAGATTGCTCGAAAGATTCGCGTAGGTCAGGGTAAAGTTGATGCTGCCATCGGGATGAATGGTGGCGTGAAATGAGGCTGAGCCGGTGCTGGCCATGGGCGGCACTTCATTATCGCCTTTGCAATTGGCTCTCAGAAGGATGGTGTCATCGTCGGAAGCGGCGCTCATCACGGATAGGCAGAGCACAGCCAAAGCTGCGAAAAGGAACTTCTTCATTTCGACTTTCTCCTTGTGTCAAAAAGTTTTGGGGAACGACTTTAATGTGGGGAACCCAAGGCGCTTTCAGAAAACCTAGAAACAGAGAAACTAGAGATAACGGGAAACCTGATGTTGGATCGTGCCTTGTAGATGCAACTCTCACGCCAAGGCTGGCGCGGTCTGCGAAAAAAATGCTTTTAACTCAAAACACATGACTTGCGCCCTGTTTCATAAGACTGATTCGTGAGGTAGGGCCGGGATTGTTGGGAGAGAATCCCAAAAACAGAATTTCCTTATCAAAATCCGTAAATATCGAATGCAGGATTTTGCATATCTCCTAAGCGCTTGCAATGACTGAATGTTTAAAGACTTGAAGATGTTGTGGGTGACAAGTACAGATGCAAGTTGGGAAGACCGGTCGTTGGCTCACAAACAGGAATCAAGGTCACTGCGCGGCTTTTTCCATCTGGTTTTCGACTGGTTTTCGACTAAAGAAAAGCCGCAACGGAGAGAGCGTAAACAGGATACAGTCACGCCGAAAACGCTATAGCCAGGGGCATAGCGGAATGCCGAAACGCTCTACCCCATCAACATACCGCCATTTACATTCAAGACATGTCCAGTGATATAGCCTGCTTCCTCAGAAGCCAGGAACTTTACGGCGTGGGCTATATCCATATCGGAACCGGCGCGGCCCAAAGGAATCATCTCGCTTACCTTCGATTTGAGCTCATCGGAAAGGCCTTCGGTCATGGCCGTTTCAATATATCCCGGTGCCACCGCGTTCACGGTGATGTTGCGCGATGCTACTTCTCGCGCCACCGCCATCGTGAACCCGATCAGTCCCGCCTTGGAAGCCGAATAGTTGGCTTGTCCCGCTTGTCCGGTCTGTCCAAAGACGCTTGTAATAGAAATGATTCTTCCCCAGCGTTGGCGCACCATCGATCCGATAGCGGCCTGCGTGCAGAAAAACGCTCCTCCGAGATTTGTTTGCAGAACGCTGTCCCACTCGGCCCGCTTCATTCTCATTAACAGCGTATCCCGCGTCACCCCCGCGTTATTGACGAGAATCTCGATTTTGCCGAATCGTTCGATTGCCGCCTTTACCGCTGCCTTGGCTTCATCTTCATTGGAAACGTCCATGCGAAAAGTCGCGGCTTGGCCGCCCTTGTCGGTAATTTCTTTGGCTACCTGGGCCAGTTTCTCTTCGTTGCGCGCGGCCAACGCGACGCTCGCTCCGCCTTCCGCGAGGGCTAGAGCGCACGCCCGCCCGATTCCTTGAGAAGCGCCTGTAACCAGCGCTACACGGCCTGCCACTCCCGCCATGGATACCAATCTCCTCTGAGTTGTTTTTCGATTCTTAAAGTGACTGTGAAACCCGATCTTCCTTGAAGGCACGAGTCGGGAAAGCAAACTATTTATAGCATGGTCGCGCTGCGAGACACGGGAAAGGCAGGGCAATCACATGAAAGAAATGTTGTTTGTGCCGTCTCGAAATTTGTCTAACGGCTCGCGTGTTCCTTCGGCTCCTCGATAAATTAGGCTGGCGACGAAGCTGGCGCAATTGTGGAAAAGTTGGCCATTGATGGCCACGTTAAGCACGCCCAAGTTCAGGCGCCGTAGAGGCTTCCTTTCGGAAGAGAAGCTTAAGCACGGGAGGTGCGATCAGCGTAGTGGTGCCCGTCATGAAGACGACCAGGGCGTAGGCCTGTGCGGAGATCGCGTTCATCTGCAATCCTGCCAGCGCCACGATCAATCCTACCTCTCCGCGCGGGACCATCCCCATTCCCACCTTAAGCGCTGTCTTCCATCCGGTTCGCCATACCGGAAGGCTGCATCCGGCAAGCTTGGAGATCACGGCAAGAATGGAGATGACCACAGAGGAAATCAGGAGTTTCCGGTCGAATACCGAGATATTGAGGCGAGCGCCCATGCTGAAGAAGAAGAACGGAGCTAGGAATTCGTTGATGGCTGAAACACGCGAGCCCAAATTCCATCGAGGAGAATATTCCGCAAAGGCTAGGCCGGCAAAGAAAGCCCCGATGATCGCCGCCATGCCGATTTTTGCCGCCGCATAGGAAAGCGCCAGGCAGATCGCCAGCGCAATGATGAGCGGGGCATCCTGGGTGGACATTCGCTCCAGCCCAGGTTCCATTCTCCGCACCAATCGTGGCGCATAGAACATCATGACCAGTGCAAATCCAATGGCCTCAACGGAGGTAACAATCACTTGTGCCCATTGTGGCCCGGTTGCGGAGACCAGACCGATGACCACTCCAAGCAGGATCATTCCCAGAATGTCGTCGAAAACCGCGGCGCCCAAAATGATTCTTGCCGGGCGGCTATGCAAGACATTCATGTCTCCAAGTACGCGGGCCGTAATGCCTACGCTCGTGGCCACCATGGCTGTGGCTACAAACGTGGCCTCGTGCAGCGGGTCGTGCCGCATCATCATGTAGGCGAAGCCTGAAAGGAACGGAAACGCGATGCCGGCGAGCGCCACATACAAAGAAGTCTTGCCGACCCGCAAGAGGTCTTTCGGTTGGGTCTCCAGGCCTACGGTGAACAGCAGGAAAATCGCCCCGGTTTCAGCCAGGGCATAAATGGCCTTCTCAGGCTCAATAAGATGTGCCCCGTAGGGCCCGAGGATCACCCCTGCCAGGATCTCTCCTAGAACCGCGGGCATGCTCAGGCGCTCAAATACTTCTCCGAAGAGCTTTGCCCAGACAAAGATGAAAAAAAGCTGAAAAAGAAAGGGATCAGCCGGTCGCATAAGAATCTCGTGGCCTGAGATCTCTTTTCAATCAAAACCTTACCACTTTTCAGATGCACGGGCAGAAAAGGGCGAGGACCGGATTTCGGATGACGGCGAACATGAGTTCGTGAGTGCAAGACCGGCACTTTCCCAGCCGGCCATTTTGCAGCCGTAAGTAAACAGCCGATTCGGTCATTTGGTTGGGCTGCCGTTCTGCTCTATTTTGAAAGGCCAGTTCTCGATTTTTCCCGCAGCAGCCCCGTCTTTTGTCATCCTAAAAAAGGAATGTTGAGAAAATCCAAAACCTCGCGGCGGACCGGAAAATTAGGCTTTATCGCGGCTGCTACTCCGGCGGCGCCGGAAATTGTTCGATCGATATCCCCCGCGCCTTCCATGGCGCCGACCGTTGTGCAGAACCACGGGCCAACTCCTATGCGGGCGCAGGACCCTGCTTCTAACGTTAAGTCGCGTAATCCGCGGCTTTTGGATCTGGCTTTAGGTGGCTCGATCGCGATTGTAGCCGCAATTGTGGCCAGTATTTTGTCGTCGGGACATTCGTGGCAAGCCTGGCTGCCTTTGGCCTTCAGCCCTCTTCTGCTGTTAATCTCCTTCCTTTTTGGCGGCCGCACCGGCATCCTAGGATCGGCGCTCGCCGCCATTGTGTTTTCACTGCTCTTGTTTCACCCTATAGGTGGTTTGCGTGTGGACGATGAAGCCGCTCGCGCCAACCTCGCCTGGATGCTGCTCCTCAATATCTCGTTTGCATTCTTGTTTGCTCCACGCAGGCCTATGTTCCATCGTCAATGAGTCGTTGCTAATGGGTCATGTCCTATCCCGGAACCAACGGAAGCTTCCGAGCGAGCATCCAAACAAATTCGAGGCGTGGAGGCATTCTTCTGCCTCTCGGCCTTGGCATAGACGTTTCATGGCTACCACATCGCATCTGCTTTCCTCGCAGTCACGCTGGGCACGCACTCCCTTTTTTTTCAACTCCGCCTCGCACTTGCAGCGGATTGGAAAAGAGAAGGCGACGTGTCTGCAAGAGCTTCTGGAAGCCATCCGCATCTGTCCGGATGCCTCGATCTTTCAACATACGTTTCGCACCCTCGGAGAGCACCACTTTATCCGTGAGGGTTTTTCCAACGATTTTTCCCACTGGGCATTTGCCGCTTGCAATGAAGTAGGCCTTGCCGAGCGGTTGGCCGCTATCGATATTCGCGAATTCACCTCGATTCCAGTGTTGCGTGAGCGCCTGGTTCATCTCATCGAGACCTACCTGCAGAAGAATGCACGCGCCGCCACGCGTTTGGCGATGGAGCCGTTCTATCTCATGGCGGCTGATCTGGTGGTGATTCCCACGCCTTATGTGGCGCGCAATCTCGAGGAATTTGCCGACGGCCTTCGTAAAGTCAGCATCCACAGCATCTCCTATCACTTTATCGACGCGCGCTTGCGCATTAAGCTGAATACCAATGATTTTTCGCTGTGGTTGGAGCAGGAAATGGACATGACGCAAGCCGCCGCCAAGCTCAATCGTATCGACATTTACACGTCCACGTTGGAAGGCGTACGCCGTGGGATCCTGAAAATCGTTGAGGGTGAAACTTTCCGTACTTAAATGGAGCGGGAGCGATTTTTTGAGCACTGAACAAGAGGATTGTTGAATGGATCGATACGCGGCTTAGAACAATCCTTTTCATGCCTGGGCGTTGATTCGCGTCAGGTGAAAGATGGTTGACCCATGGACCGGAAGAATTTGGACAAGAGCACAGCGGCTACCGAAGATAGCAACCCCTCTTCGGCGGAAAGCAAAAATGAAGGTTCCACGCCTCCTGACGGCATTGGAGAGCGGCGCTTCCGCCAAACGGACCTGCCGCCGCACTTCATCGAGCGCCGAAAGCGTCCGCGCATCAGCAACGAACCGCCGCCGCCACCCGCACCTCCGCGGTTTGACGACTATTCGCCGATCATCGGACGGCCCGAACTGGATGAGATCAGGTTCCTGGCGCGCCATCTGCGCGGCAAGACCGTCAAGATGGTGAATTCAACGGCCGTGGGCGGGGGTGTTGCGGAAATACTCAATCGGCTCGTTCCTCTCATGAATGAACTGGAGATTCCCACCAAGTGGGAGGTAATTACCGGAGGCAACGACTTCTTCGAAGTGACGAAAGGCTTTCATAACGCGCTTCATGGCGGTGAATACAACCTTACGCAGCAGATTCGGGACACCTTTCTTTTATATGGCGAGCAGAATCGGCAGCGCATGCAGTTCAATGAAAACCTGTATATCATTCACGATCCTCAACCGCTGCCTCTGATTCGCTCCAAGGCCGAGGTTGGCGGCTGCTGGATTTGGCGGTGCCATATCGATCTCTCAAACCCCCATTCCGGAGTTTGGGACTTCCTCAAGCCGATGGTGGAACAATTCGACGCAACCATCTTTTCCGCCCCTGCATTTACTCGCCAGCTCTCGTTGCCGCAATATCTCTTTTATCCGTCGATTGATCCTCTTTCTGAGAAGAACAAAGATCTGGAAGAAAGTTATATCGACAAAGTATGTGATGATTTTGGCGTCGATCGCTCGCGCCCGGTGATTACCCAAATATCCCGCTTCGATCGCCTCAAAGATCCGGTAGGCGTCATTCATGCCTATAAGCTGGTCAAGAAATATGCCGACTGCCAGCTTGTTCTGGCGGGAGGAGGAGCGACCGATGATCCCGAAGGAGCCGCGGTGCTCCAGGAAGTGATGGAAGCTGCCGGGGACGATCCCGACATCATTATTCTCAATCTTCCGCCGTGGTCGGGTCTGGAGATCAACGCTTTACAGCGCGCTTCGACGGTCATTATCCAGAAGTCTCTCAAAGAAGGTTTTGGCCTCACAGTCACCGAAGGGCTTTGGAAAAACAAGCCTGTGGTTGCCGGGGCGGTGGGAGGTATCCCAACGCAGATTGTGCATAAGCTGACCGGCGTTCTGGTGCACTCCGTGGAAGGATGCGCCTACCAGGTGCGCTACCTGCTCACTCATCCGGAGTTCGCCGCGGAATTGGGCCGCAACGGCCACGAGCATGCCAAGGAAAACTTTCTGATTACGGCAAACCTGAAACGCTGGCTCCTGCTGTATCAAATCATGCTTGGCGCCGCTGACCCAGGCAAGATCGTTTGATGGTTGCCACGATTGGTAGCTGCAACGATCGTCGACGCCATGAATGGTCGTGGTCAATGATTGCCAATGCGGCAAACGCCAATGTTCTGCTTTTTACGATCCGCTGTAGAGTTGAAGTGAGGCCCAATAGTAGGGGCGGCGGTAGATCGTGCCGGAATGAAGCATCGAACGCTTGGCTGTTCGCAATGCGTCCGCCGCGGTTTTCCCCCCGTGTAGCTCGGAGTAGAAACGGCCCATCAACTGGGGAGTAAAGCGGTCGTCCACCTCCCACAATCCTGCAATTACCTGGTGAGCGCCGGCCCTCATGAAAGCCCATGCCAGCCCCACAAGCCCCTCTCCATACACTCTTTGTCCCGCCCCGTAACACGCGGAAACCGTCACCAGGTCCGCTTTGATCGGAATCTCCACGATCTTGCGGGCATAGAGCTTGTAAGTCTTATCCGTATCCGGCGAGAGGATGATGGCGGAATCTAAAGGGCTGGTCAGGCTTGCCGTGCCGTGGGTGACAAAGTGAATATAACGATACTGCCCCGGATGGTTTTGTTGATAGACGCTCGGAATCGCGTCCTTTCCTGAGACGATGGTCGTCGGGCCCGGAAAATTCCGAGCGACTCCCTCCAGTTCATCTTTAGCGGAATTCAGTGCTGGATAGTCTTTGTTCACCTCCATCGGATTGCCGATCAAGAGCAGATTGTTCGGCTGAACCGGTGGCCTCGCCGATCGATTCGCCAGCAGCGCAATAGAGGAAGCATTTTGGATCTCTACGTCTTCGATCCAGTAGTGCTCGGGCTGGTCCGGTATCTTCAGTGTTTCGAAGTTCAGCCGGTTCAGGCTCCCATCGGGAACGATAACCACCCTTCCATTGGGCGGAATCAAAGCTTTCGCAGGCTCGATCAGCGTCTGGTAGAGTTTCTCGCCGTCCTTATTGGCATTTCGCAGATCCTGGCTGCCAAGCAGCGCCTTTCGATAACTTTCAACTTCTTGATCGATTTCCTGCTTGCCCGCCAAGGAGAAGGACTTGATTTGATCCGGCGTAATAACCCAAAGAAATGAGGCTCCCGGTGCGATCCAATACGAGAGAATCACCTGGTTGGTTGTTTTCAAAAGAGCCTGTATTTTGGGGATTTCTACTTGAGGGGCGGTTGTCTTGCCATCTGTGGAAAGACCTTCGATCAACGTCCGGGCGTGCATCAGGTCGGCGATCTGCAACGCCTTGACGGGCATGTTTCGCGACGTCAGAAACTGGATATATTCGGTATAAGATTCGGTAGCTCGTGATGAAAACTCGAGTTTTGAGCCGCTGCTTAGCTCCGCCCGGCTCTTGTCTAGGATATCCAAAGTTTTGCGAAATTCCTGATCTGCTAACGCATCCTCTCCCTTCAGAAAATAAAGTTTCGCCAGTTGCGCCGATGTCTGCCAGCGCAGCAGAGATTGCTGGGCTTGCCGGCTGATTTCCAGGAGTTGTGGCTGGGCTGTCTCAAAATTGCCTTTCAGGCTGCCAATGGTGGCTGAGGTAAGCAGATATTGGAATTGAACTTGCTTGTCTTCTGGGTGATTCTTGCGGATCAGAAGTAACGCCTCATTGTTGTAGCGTCGAGCTTCGTCCAAACGGCCCGTGGCGGTCGCCACCAAGGCCAAATTATCCAGGTCGGCCGCAATAGAGTCCTCATCTCCAAGTTTTCGGGCAATAGAGAGGGCACTAGAATAGGAATCGATAGCGGCAGGATAATTTGCCTGATTCGAATAGGCTCTTCCCAGGTTGGTTAGAACATCTTCTCGGTATGGTTCCAATCCCAACTCAGTTGCTAGATGTTCTCCACGTATGAATAACGGAACTGCATTTTCATAGTCGCCGAGTTCGAGGTAACTCCAGCCAAGATTATTCAGGATTGGCGGCTCGAAATGTTTGGCATGCAAGGATCCCGCCAAGTTTAGCGCATCGGCCAGGACACCGATGGCCTCGTCGTATCGCTCCATCGCTACATAGGTCCGGCCTAAATTACCCAGAATTCTTGCTTGCAGCGATCTTTGATGGTATTGACGGGCAAGATCCAGTCCTTTGTTAAATATTTCCTCCGCCGCGATGTATTTCTTTTGATGATGGAAGAGGGACCCTAAGGCAACATCTACTTCTCCGCGCCACTCTGGGGCAGTTGTGCTCGCGATGTTTCCAGCTTCAATAAGCTTCGAATACGCCGTTGGAAGATCCCCGAGTAAATAGAGAGCTCTTCCCTGAATAATTTTCCTGCGGACGCCAAACTCCCCGAGGGAAATTACAGCGGGAGGCTCTTCCTCCATGAGATCAAGAGCGTCTTTCCACTTGCCCTCCCAGATGCAAATATCACCCTTAAGGATCCGAAACTTCCAATTCCAGGCAGGATCGGAGGTTGACGTCTTATTGAGTTCCAGGTCGACTTTATTGGCTGCCGCCTGAATGTCTCCTGCCTCGAACTTGGTGTCGGCATCGCGGTAGGCCGCGTCATAAGATTGAGGTGGAGATAGCTTGCACCCCAACAGGGCTGCAAGCAAGAATATAAGAAATGCCCAACGGACTGCCTGTAGCCCTAGGGAAGGCCGCTGCCGTTGCTGTGACCATCCGGCAAGGACATACTCGCCTCGAGGGGGGACCCCAATTCTAGCCGAAGCATGCTGGTACGCCGCATTCCGTGTTTGATCAACACCTCGCCCAGGTACACTGTGCCGAAGTGAGGAATAACAACAACCGGCCCATGAACGCGAATCTCGGAAGACGGAAGTGGCTTGATCTGCTTTACCATTGAACATAGGACAGTCGTTTGAAGTTTTGTTGCCTTTTTGTCGGCGTGCCTCGAGTAACTTTCTTCCACCTCATGCAAGTGCTTTGCATCGTCACCTTTAGTAGTGAGCTTGCTGCCCATCATGCAGCCCAGTAGATCCGCTTTGCGTTTCGTGTCTCTAAAGCCTTCCTGTAGCTTCTTGTAGGTATCAAACTCGTGGAAAATATCGTGTGCGAATTCCTGGATTTCGACGGGGTGCCCCGCGATCCTAAGATTCTCGAAATGGCTTCCGGTGGTCACGATAGAAGGTTCGTCGTCGGTAGTGGGGTCGTGCTGGGACGCGAGAATGCTCACGATCTTATCCGCGGTCACCATATTGAGAATGTTGACGCCTTCCAAAATGCACGATACTCGGGTTGTGTGCAGCGTGGTTTTTCCCTTGATATAAGGGCTGCCAATCACCTCAGAGTAGGCGGAACGAAAGGAAACGCCGTGTAAATTGAAATCTTTCGCGGTGTTGGAGCTTCTGCCCCCGGCGATGGGTAAGGAACAGGCTGCTTGCGACTCAATGCTTTGCGCAGAGGGGCGGCGAAAAACGCCGCCCAGTGCGTGGGTACTTGCGCTATAAAGGTACATTACGACTCCCTATCTCGTGCCGATGCGTATTTGGTTATTTCGAGAACTGTAACGAAAAAGAATACTGTGCGACTGGTTTTATGCGCACATCTTCCGTGCCATCGCTATTTACTCCTCGAATAACCAGGGAATATTTCCCCTCCTTTAACGCATCTGCGGGAAACAGGACAGAAATGGAGTCTTTGACCTTGTCCACGGAGACAGTGAAGGTCATCTTGGGTTTGGCATTCTCCGTCAGGATCGTGCCCTTGTATTCTTTGTAAGTGCCGGCTTCCTGCGGCGGAATATCGAATTCCAGGCGAAACGGCCTGCCTTCGGCGGTTGTGACCTGGATCTCCAGCCCCCGAACTTCCTTCAGGACGAAAGCGGCGGAAAGCACCTCTGGTTTCTTTAGGCCCGGAATCACCACCAGATTTTGATAAATGGCCACACCCAGAACTGCCAAAAACATCGCAGCCATGCCCAGCGCCGGAGCGGGACGGAGCCAGCTCATCCAGCCGTCGTTACGGCCCCACGTCACCGATCTTGGCGACGGAGCCGGTTTCGAAAGAGGCTGCGCGGGAAATGCTCTGCTGCTCTTGGGAACCGGGCCGCGCCGGTCACGCCGAATGAGTTCCGCCCGTGCATGATTGACAAAAGCCGCTGCAACCCGCACTTCTTCGGCGCAGGTGGGACAGTTGAAGAAATGATCTTCATACTCTTCCTGTTCCTTGCCCCTAAGTTCGCCAAGCAGATACCTCTCGGCGGCGTATGTTTCCATTGCAATTTTGTGGTCCATGGTTCTCTAGCTCTCTTATTCAAAGGTCAATTGGGCTGTTCAATCCCATTCATTGACAATGTCTTTGTCCTTGCAGCGCGATCGGAAACGCTCTTTGGCTCTGTGCAACATGATCCGCAGGTTCTCATTGCGCACTTTGAACTTGCGGCATATCTCTTCCCGGTCGTCCTGGGTCATGAACACGGCCCGGAGAATGTCTCGATCCTTCTCGGAAAGCTCGTCAAGCACCTCGCTCACAGCCTCCCGTGTCCTTTCCGCGGTCAGATAGTCTTCCGGGCTGGCCTGATCGTCGGGCATCTCATCGATGGCGTCGACTGCCACCTGCTTCAGGTCGCGGGAATATTTGCGGTAGTGCTCGAAAAGTACCCGATCGCAAACCGAATTCACGTAGGATCCGAAGCTGCCGGCTTGCCGGACGCCTCCGTCCCGCACCACCCTCAGGACGCGCAGGAAGGTCTCCTGCCGCACCTCTTCGAGAATGTCCTCGCGAATTCGCCTGCTTCTCAGCTTGATTTGGATCAGGCCGCTGAAGTACTGGTAAAAATGGTCTTCCGTAACGCTGTCGCCTCCCTGAAGGAGGCGGAGATACTCTGCATCAAAGGAATGAAAGTCCACTGTGGTAGGCGAATATTGTACTTCACTGGTGGGCCCTCCGTGTTCCCTGGGTGCCGTTTTGGGCAGGTGGCGGTGAAGGTTCTGTGCAGTACCATGTCCCGGTCCTAGGACCGATGGGTCGGCTTTCTTCATGAACGTGCTCCGGAAGATTTGCCCGGCGTCCGCAAAGTCGGCGGGGGATAAGCCGTGCCTTCGACGTAATCGGCGTGCAAATCGCGGTTGTGAAAAGTTCCCGACGGTCCAGGCGGCGCGAATTCGTTGTTCGTGCTCTCTTGCGTTCGACTTGGCGGTACGCTGCGTTGTCTGCGGCCGCTGCATTCGGCCCAAAATCGCAGTGATCCCGGCGCTTTCGGTGGGAATACGGCTCTGGCGGAGCGGCCGCTCATTCTCAGCGTTGCTCATGCCCAAACCGGTTCTCGATGTCGACTCTCTTCGCCCTGATGGAAAACTCGAATCGTGGTGAAATTCGGATTTGGGCGTGACCGGGACCGCTCTGTACAACGAGGGTCTACGCTTGTACAGGAGTTCCTTCTCCTTTGGATTTTTTGGTCCCGGCTGCCCGTCCCTCACCACATCCTCCAAAATTCGCCTGCAAGATACACAGGTTTTCTGTAGGACTAGTGCGGAAACCCGAGCTGCCGTTACACCTTATTTTGAAAAAAGCTAGATTTTTTAAGAAATGCTTGGCGGATATGAAGGAATGAATGCGCTAGAAATAATTTCCCTAAGGTGCGGCCCGGCCTGGGAAAGGAGTACAAATATCTTTTTTTCAGTGCTCTTATTTCGCCTGCACGAGCTGAAACCGGATCGGCTCACCGGAGCTAACTTCTTTGCCATCAGCTAAATAATTGCGAAATTGGACGGGAAGCCCCTCGCCCTTGGACCAATCCGCAATATTTTGCAGGTGATAGTGGACGTGGGGAAAAGGAGAATTTCCACTGTTGCCGCATAATCCGATCTCTTGTCCTGCTTTCACCTTTTCCCCGGCCTTCACCTTGATGCTGCCGCGCTTCAGGTAGGCAAGCATGGAGAATTCGCCGTGTCCATGGTCGATGACCACGTTGTTTCCCTGCTTTGGGTTTTCTACGGATGGCTTCAGTGGCGGATTGTCGTCATATTGATCTTCAACTGCCGCCACAACGCCGTCGGCTGGAGCTAGCACAGGCTGCCCAAAGCTGAAATAGTCCTGCAATTTGTCACCTTGATTGGCGTATAGCTTCTGGTCGCGGACGATGGTGAAATCGTAGGCAAACCGCTGATTCTTCTGCACCGCGTAATAATTGTCGTAACCTGAGCGGCCACCTGTATATACCAGCCACGGTCCCTTGATGGGTAGGACAAACTTGGCTTTGTCCAGATAATCGAGATATTTGGATTCAGCTTCTTTTTGCTCTTCGCGGACATAGAAGCCTGAGATCTTGCCTGCATCGTCGAAGGAGCAGACCACCACAATGCGTCTCGGCGAGATCGTGTACTTTGCCAACCGGCTATAGACCCGTAGGTGCGGACCGGGCAGGACGCGCTCGGAGACGATCGACGTTTCCGTCCCATACTTCGCCTTGACTTGATCCGCCAATGCCGCAAGCCCTGCCTCGTTCTCGACAAGCCGTTGGCCCTGCGCATTCATGTTCTTCCAGATTTCCGTCACGTTCCCGGTGTAGAAGGCGTCCACGAATTTCTTGCCCTGTTGAAGGGCGGCCTCCGAGGGAAACTCCTGCGCCGAGCTCAATACGCCCGCCAGTCCGAAAACAAGGATCAAAATCCGCCCAAACCCGTATTTCACTTGTGTTCTGTCCCCCAAAAAGAAGCGTTGCGATGATCGGAACCCAATCTCCCAATCATCGGCATTTTCTAATGATCCAAATGCCCGAATATGATGCCATAAATGCTAAGGCTCATGAATGCAAAGGCTAAAGACCTAAAGACCAAAGATCTAAACATCTCGTGACCCGGTGAAGGAGCATCTTGATGGATTGCAGCCTTGGCTCCCAGATGGCCGAGGTTGTACCCAGGACTTGGTTGCCAAAGACTTCTTGCTAAAGGCCACCCTGTCCCCATAGAATTTTGCAGACATTCAGAATGCGCCTGCGGAATCCGGCGCTCGGAGCGCAGCTTGTTGAGAAGTATGGATTCACCGCCTGTAGATCGCGAACGCGGTCGGGCTGTTCTCCAGAAAAAGTAACACCACAATTGATTGATTCCACTTGATAAATTGATGCGTGTTTTCTTGCCTCTAAAAATCAAGGCGAAATCAATTTTTGAGCGGTAGGCCCAGAACAGGAGTGGGTCCAGAAAAAACTGTTTTTCCTGTCGGCCTTACGGCATTGACGCTTACTCCAATTGCCGCAGGGGAGGCCGCATCGCGTAAACAAGGTTCGCGCCCACAAATCCGGCGGCGGCCATTCCGGCAATTGCGTGTGGAGCGGTAAATACGTGGCTCAGTGATCCTGCGATCAAGGCTCCGATGGGCGGCAGGCCTAGGAACGCCGTCGAATAGATGCTCATCACGCGCCCGCGCATGGAATTGTCTGCCAGATGTTGGAGCAGCGAATTGATCGTGGCCACCATGAGCACCATCGAATAGCCTGCGGCCATCAATAGTGCTCCGGAAAGCGCAAACGAACGCGAGAATGTGAAGGCGATGATGGACGCGAAGAACGCTAGCCCGGCCCGGAAAAGAAACTTGCCCCGGCCCCTCACCCGCGCCTGGTAGGCAATCGTGGCTGCCCCGAAGAACGCTCCAATGCCCGAACACGCCATCAGGATTCCCAGGCCGCGCTCATCCGTCCCGAGAATGTCGCGTGCAAAATAGGGCACAAAGACCAGATAGGGGATTGCCAGCAGGCTGCCAATTCCCACCAGCATCACGAGCGGAGCCATTTGCGGATGGCCGAACACGTACGAAAATCCTTCTCTAAGCTTGCGCCATAAGTCGCCTTCCCTCGGTGCGGGACGGCTGTTGTGCCGAATTTGGCTCAAAGCGACAATCACGGCCAGGAAGCTCAAGCCATTCAAAAAGAAGTTTCCTGCCTCGCCCACCAGGGACATGGCGAACCCTCCGAGAGTCGGTCCCAGCACCCTGGCCATGTTGAACTGCGCTGAATTGAGCGCGATGGCGTTGGTGAGATCCTCGCGCGGGATCAAATCCGGCATCATCGCCTGGTAAGTGGGCGCATTCATCGACATCGCAATGCCAGTCCCCAGCGCCAACCAGATGATTTCGTTGACGGTAATGATCTTCCTGTATGCCAGAAACGACATGGCGAACGCGAACGCCATCATGATCGATTGCGTCACGATTAGCATGCGTCGTTTATTGACGTGATCGGCAACCACGCCGCCGATGATGGCAAAAAACAGGATCGGAATCGTGGAGGCAAAGCCAACCACGCCCAACCAGAAAGGCGAATTCGTCAGCCGCAGGACAAGCCAGCCCTGCGCGACGTTCTGCATCCACGTACCGATGTTGGAAAGAAAGTTACCGGACCAGAACAGTCGAAAATCGCGGTTTCGAAGGGCCCTGATGATCTTCGGATGTCGCAGAAGAGAGGGTTCATCCTCCTCTGGGCGCGGCTGCCCTGCTGGGCGTTTTTCTATCTCCGGCTCGCCCATGGAGCCGCCACCGAGCCCGGTGACTTCCTGTAGCCCCGCGCTTTCAAGGGAATTGGTTTCGAGGTGCTCGCTCAAACCGTATGCTCATGTGGCGGATTAGAATCGAAGCCACTGGATAGTGTAATCTTTTCGGTTCCTATTGGGTCCCCGAGAAAACCCGGTGAAGGCCAAACCAAGGGGAGGGACCGGCAGGATTAAGGATCAGGTTCAAAGGATCAATGGAGAAGAAAATCTTGAAACGGATTGGATCCATCGCCGTACTTTCGTTTTTCGCTCTTGCCACACTCGCGCAGCAGAACTCTACCGGGCCGGAGCAGGTCTTCGGATTTCGTGATTTCAGCCGCCAGCGCCAGTGGAACCAGAAATTCATCGTGGTTCCCGATGCCGGTCTTGCCGAAGAGCACCTGAAGGTCTTAACGGCGGAGCCCCATGTGGCAGGTTCTCCCGAAGATAAGAAAACCGCTGAATACGTCGCGCGTAAGTTCAAAGAAGCCGGACTGGAAACGGAAATCGTCGAATATAAGGTTTGGATGAACCGGCCGGAGGAGGTCAGCGTTGCGGTGACCGCGCCTCCCAATGTGAAGATGAACGGCCCGACTCCTGAGCATGTCTCCGGCGACCCCTTTCAGGACGATCGTCGCGTTCTGCCAGCGTTCAACGGCTCCTCGCCTTCAGGCGATGTCGAAGCAGACGTTGTTTACGCGAATTATGGGCGTCCCGAAGATTTCAAGAAGCTCGAAGAGCTTAAGGTCGATGTGCGTGGCAAGCTCGTGATCGTCCGCTACGGCGACAACTTCCGTGGTGTGAAGAGCTTTGTGGCGGAGCAGCACGGCGCGGCGGGTGTAATCATTTACTCCGATCCTTCCGACGATGGGTATTTCAAAGGCGATCCTTACCCGAAGGGACCCTGGCGGCCCGAGACCGCGGTGCAGCGCGGTTCCATTCAGTACATGTTTAAGTACCCCGGCGATCCAACCACTCCCGGCTTTGCGTCTCTTCCTTCCTTGTCTGACGCGCAGCGTGTCCAGCCCGAGCAGGCGGCGGACATGCCGAAAATTCCGACAACACCGCTCTCCTACGCCGATGCCAAGCCCATTCTTGAGAACCTTGCTGGGCCGGAATCTCCGCGCGAATGGCAGGGTGCTTTGCCCTTTACCTATCACGTTGGCCCAGGGCCGGTGCGCGTCAAGATGCACCTTAAGCAGGAATATAAGTATTGGCCGATCTGGAATGTAGTCGGCAAGATAACCGGCACGAAATATCCCTCAGAGTGGGTGGTGCTCGGCAACCATCGTGATGCCTGGGCCTACGGCGCGGTCGATCCCAATAGCGGAACTGCCGCCATGTTGGAAAGCGTTCACGGGATAGGCGAGCTTCTCAAGCAGGGATGGAAGCCGGATCGCACCATCATCTTCTCCAGTTGGGACGCCGAAGAAGAAGGACTGATTGGCAGCACGGAATGGGGCGAGGAGCATGAACGCGAACTCCGCAATGCCGTGGCGTATTTCAATTTAGATGTTGCAGTCAGCGGGCCGAATTTCAGTGCCTCATCGGTTCCGAGCCTGAAAGGCTTCATTCGCGAAGTTGCCAAGGAAGTGCCTAGCCCCAAAGGCGGTACTGTGTACGATGTCTGGAAAGAGCGTCAGCGGGATCGTCAGGGTGACCGCAGGCCAACCACCGATATTGGCATGAACAATCGCGGGCCCAATGCCAGGGTTGAGAGCGATGTTCCGGTGGGAGATTTGGGTAGCGGCTCAGACTATAGCGTCTTCATCCAGCATTTGGGTGTGCCCTCGGCTGATATGACGTCGAGCGGTTCGTATGGCGTGTATCACTCTGTTTTCGATAATTTTGCCTGGTTCAAAAAGTTCGGCGATCCAACCTTTGCCTATGAACAGGAGATGGCGCGTCTCTTCGGCGTCGAGGCCCTTCACATGGCTTCGGCCGATGTTCTTCCTTACGACTATGAGTTGTACGGCAGGGAGATAACGTCCTATATCGAAGGCGCCCAGACAAAAGCCCGGCAAATGCTTGGCTCGACGGCACCCGATTTCGCCAAGGCTACTGAGGCATCCAAGCGTTTCACAGCCGCCGGCGCCAAGATCCTGTCCGTTCAGAAGAGCCCACCGCAGGATGCGGTTCGGCTCAACCATGTCCTGGTTTCCGCCGAACGGGCTCTCCTGATCGATAAGGGACTGCCCGAACGCTCCTGGTTCAAGCACTCCATCTATGCGCCCGGTCAGTACACTGGCTATGCCGCCGTGGTAATTCCGGGCGTGAATGAAGCCATTGATGCCAAAGACGCGCCGTTGACAGCGCAGCAGCTTCAAGTGCTGACCGACGCGCTGAACCGCGCTAGCTCCGTACTGGAAGGCTATTAGGCGCCCCGGAACTGGTTGGTAAAAGCTGCTTGCTTGAAGCCAGTTGGTTTGTAGCTGGTCGATTTAAGCTGGTTGATTTAAAGCTGGTTGATTTAAAACTTGGGTCGGTTCAACATAGTTGCCCGATCCGCTAGGATGGACGTAGCTTGCTTGGCTCGCTGTTCTCCCGCGCGGCCCGAATTCCGTTCGCTGCTCTCGGATGGCGGGTGTTCTTCGTGTGCGAGGTGGCCGGTGCCTTCCGTAGATAAGTCGTGCTTTATGACCCAACCATCCATCTAACTTCCATTTTATCTTTGGTTTATGGGTTTATGAGAAATTGACCCGCAGTCGATGCGGAGTGCATTGGACTTTCCGTCAACAAGCGCTTCAATGCGGTGATGACATTCCGCAGCCCCGCAACTCGTAGACTCCCGTCTGTCCACTCGATACCTCGAAAACGTACAATGGAAATGAACCGAATGAACCCGCTTTTTATCGCCATGCGTTTCTTCGGATCGATGGCTTGGGGGTTGATGGTCCGGGGATCAAAGTTTTGGGGATCGACGTTTGGGGGAGCCAGATCTTGGGGCTTAGCGGCCTCCGTGCTATATCTCGCTGCCTTACTGGCAGGCCCTTGTGGCGTAAGAGCCAACGCCGCCGAGCTCAGGCAGAAGACTGCTGAGGCCTTTGACCACTACGCAAAAGTAACCGAAGCCAGGATTGCCGGAGAGTTAAACGACCCCAACGCCTTTCTTTGGGTCGACCGCCAGCCTGAGCCCCGTCGACGGGCGCTTTCGGCGGAACTCCATCAGGGAAAGATCGTTGTCGAGCCCCTCGAGACCCATGAGCCGGGAGATCCTCAGGGGAAGCCGATCCCTATCCCGGATGGCTTGGTCCATCATTGGATTGCCACGGCCTTTATCCCGGGTGGCACACTGCGGCAAACTCTGGCGATTCTTCAGGACTATAACCGCCATCAGGAGATCTATAAGCCCGACGTTCAGCTTTCGAAGCTCCTGAAGACGGATGGCAAGGACTTCAAAGTCTATTTTCGTTTGCGCCGCAAGGCTATTGTCACGGTCTTCTACAACGCCGAATTTGACATTCGTTATGTTCCTGTTGGTCCGAAGAGGGAATACAGCAGCTCCTATGCCACACGTATTGCCGAAGTCGACGATCCGGATAAGCCCAACGAGCATGAGCAGCCCGTCGGCAAAGATCATGGATATCTCTGGCGGCTCAATACTTACTGGCGCTATGAAGAACGAGACGGTGGAGTGTATGTGCAGCTCGAATTCGTAGCTCTAAGCCGTAGCGTACCTGCTGTCTTTACTTGGATCGTGAATCCGTATTTGCGAAGCATCCCTCAGGAATACCTTACAAACCTGCTTCTCGTGACGAGCCAAGCCGTTCGAAAAAAATAAGGAAGAGACTGTTAGGAAAGAAAAGAACGGCAAAAAGGGCTGAATCCTCCAAAGAGACTTTAAAGATAGGCGAACTGGCGAAAAGGCGAATTAGGGGCACTTGCCCCTTCCAACCTGCCGTTTACCTGAGTGCGTCATATTTCCAGGGGAATATGTTTCCAGGGAAATATGGAGCTCAAAGCTTGGATCGCCATCGTTGCTAACTTTGTTGTTGTTGCGGGCCTGATTTCCTATGGCTTTACCCTCTTCGCCGAGTACCACGCTAAGGGGCGATGGGCCAAGAACGTTACCAGCCTGCTTGCCGGCGCCGGGATGCTGGCCTTGGCCGTCTCCATGCTCCTTCGGCCCAAGAATGTGATGGTGATTTTGCAGATCGCCCAAACTGGAGCCTCGAGGGTCTTCTTGTTTTTGAGCATTGCGCTTCTTCTGGGAGCGATTGCCGCCTTCGGCATCATCAACTACTCAAAGCCCCTGCGCCTCTGGCACGAGCGCCGCATTGAGAGAGAGCTGCACCGTGACCTCCCCAAAATCTCTTGAGCGACCATGGCCGCAAAAACACAAATAACCAGCGGAGAGCGACCGTGGTTTCCAACGGCTGGCGCGTGATGGAGACCCACGAATAGCTGGTGGTAAAACCTCTGGATTGCGGCTGCGGCCGGAGCCGTTGTGGCTACAGGCATCATATTGTTCTGGTGGAAGATATCCGATTGAGCTTTTGGCAGCTTGCGGCTAGAATCGCCGGGTTTCTACAATCAAGCTATGATGAGGGTCCTGAAATCGTGTATTTTGCTGGCGGGTTTTATCGCCTCCGCGCAGCAGCCGAAGATTGTGGAAATCACCTCTGAGCCCAGTCACCGCCTGGTAATGGAGAATGATTGGGTTCGGGTTTTTGATGTCGTGGTGGTACCCAAAGCCACCACCTTGGTTCACCGGCACGATCACGACTACGTATTTGTGGCCCTTGGAGATTCCGACATTACCAGTGAACGACCTGGCGAAAAGCCGGTACGAACGACCTTGATGGATGGAGAGGTTCGATTCACCAAAGGCGGCTTTGCCCATGATGTCTCCAATAACGGCAGCCGATCTTTTCATAGCACAGCTATCGAGATCTTAGGTCCCTCGACCGGGGTGCATCCATGCACTGAGTCGTGCAGTGTAGACACTCCGTGTTTATCCCCGGAGCCTCAACTCTGCCCTATCGTTCAAACCATGGTGCAATCGGATCAATGGAAGATAACATCCGTCATCCTTCCCGCCTCGGCTACAATTGCCGAGCACACTCACACTGGGCCGCATATGGTGATGGCGGTAACCGACCTTGATCTAAGCCAGATGCTGGCGAGAGACAAATCCAGCAGCTACTCCCGCAATGGTTTGAAACCCATCCCGATGCATAGAGCCGTCGGCGATGTGGACTGGATTGACCCGATAACGCATTCGATCACGAACTCGGGTGTCCAGACGGCAAGATTTGTGGTCATGGAATTCAAGGCGCCTCCGGCAAAGGATCCCCATAGCGGCGAATGAGCTTACCAATCCCTAACACGCAGCCTGATACCAACGAAGCGCGCTTGTACAACCGCCTGAAGCGTCGCTTGGAACTGGCCGACATGGTTGTGGGCCTCGGCTTTCTCCTTGTGCTTTTAACCACTGGATGGAGCGTCCGCCTACGCGACATCTCAATCCGCGCGGCCGGCGACAACTATGCCCTCCAGCTATTTTTCTACGTTTTCATGCTGAGCGTGATCAGCAAGATGTTGACCTCGGGCTTGGATTTCTATGGTTTCCAGCTTGAGCATCGTTTTCATCTTTCAAATCTCAAGTTGAGCGCCTGGGTTAGGGACGAAATGAAAGGCTGGATCGTAGGGTTGATCCTGAGCGCCGCACTGGCTGAAATCGTTTACGGCCTCATGCGCGTCTCGCCCGCATATTGGTGGATCATCGCCTGGGTTGTTTTTCTGGCCCTCATGGTCTTTTTTATGCAGGTTGCGCCGGTTGTCCTGTTTCCGTTGTTTTATAAGTTTTCACCCCTGCAAAACGAGGAATTGAAGGCCCGCCTCACGCGTTTGGGCGAGCGCGCTGGAACCAGGGTGCGCGGGGTTTACGAATGGAAGCTATCGGCCAAGACGAACAAAGCCAATGCCGCGCTCACAGGTTTGGGAGCTACTCGCCGGATCATCCTCGCGGATACCCTGCTTCAGAACTACACCGACGATGAGATAGAGGCGGTGCTTGCTCATGAGCTTGGGCACCATGTCCATCGCCATATTTTCAAAAGCATCCTGGTTGAAGCCGCAATCACGCTGGCCGGATTCTGGGTTGGAAATTGGGCGCTGCAGTACGCAATTTATCAGCGGAACATGTTCCGCTTTTACTCGTTGACCGATTTTGCCAACCTGCCGCTGCTGGTTCTTGTTTCGACAATCCTCTCGATTGTGCTCATGCCGGCCCTGAATGCGTTTTCGCGGTTCAGCGAGCGCCAGGCTGACCGCTATTGCTGGCAATCGGTTTCAAGTGTGACGCCTTTTATCAGCGCGATGGAAAAGCTGAACACGCAAAATCTGAGCGAGCGGACACCCTCTCGAATCGTCGAAGTTCTCTTTCATTCGCATCCGCCGATTTCCAAAAGAATCTCGGCGGCGGAGCATTGGATGCGCAAAAACCGGCCAAGCCTTGCGACTTAGCCTGGGTTTTTTTACATTGGGGCTTCTTACAACTGGGGTTTCTTACAGTGGATTTTTCACAGAAGAAGTCCATCGGTCCGGGGTTTACGGCCTCAAGCTTGGGAACGCAGAATTTCTTCGACTCGCTTCAAGTCTTCTTCCGTGTCAACCTCGACCGTATTAAAAGGCGTCTCTTCCACGTAGATATCGATTCCGTTTTCCAGTAATCGCAACTGTTCCAGTCTTTCTGCGGCTTCGAGGCTCGATTCGGGGAGCTTGCAGAATCGCTCCAGCGCCGGTTTGCGATAGGCATAAAATCCAAGGTGCTTGAAATACTCAATGCCGGGGTTCTGGTCGCGATTGAAGGGAATCGTCGATCGCGAAAAATAGAGTGCCCGCCCGTTTTTGTCCGTCACCACTTTTACGGCATTGGGATTCTGCACGTCATGCGCGGCGCAAGGCGTTTTGACGGTGGAAACCATAACTTCCGGTTTGGTCATTGGCTTTAGAAGCGCTTCCAGATGCTCCGGGCGCGCCATCGGCAGGTCGCCCTGGACGTTGACGTAAACGTCGGCTGAGATTCGTTGCGCCACTTCGTGAATGCGGTCGGTGCCGCTTTTATGTTGTGAGGAGGTCATCTCCGCCTTCCAGCCGTGGTCTCTCGCGAACTGCATGACCTCGTCCGCGTCCGTTGCAATGATTACGTCGCGCAGAAGCGGAGATTTCTTGACCGACTCGTAGACGTGCGCCAGCATCGGTTTCCCTGCAATCTCGCGCAGGACTTTGCGCGGTAGCCGTGTAGAGGCCAGCCGCGCAGGGATAATAGCTATGGCGTTAATGGAGTTTCTCCCAAATGACCTTGAGGGTGAAAAAAGACCTTGAGTGGCCTTATGGACGTTAGCTCTTTGCCTCTCTCGATTTCTGCAGCTTGGCCGACTTCTCTTCGACGCCCTTTGCCAGCTTTTCTTTGTGTTGCTTCAGCTTCTCCGCAACTTTGCTGTCGCTGAGCCCTATCATTTGCGCGGCCAGGATGCCCGCATTGGTCGCTCCGGGCTTTCCAATAGCTACGGTGGCGACCGGAATGCCCGCCGGCATTTGAACGACGGAGAGCAGAGAGTCGAGTCCATTGAGAGAGGTGGAAGGAATGGGGACGCCAATTACTGGAATGGTTGTTTCTGCGGCAATGACTCCCGCCAGATGGGCCGCGCCGCCTGCTCCGGCAATGATTGCCTTGATGCCGCGGCTTGCAGCCTTGCGCGCAAATTCCCCGGTGCGCGCCGGGGAGCGGTGTGCCGAGGTCACATCGATTTCGTAAGCAATGCCAAAGTCCTCAAGTGCTTTGGCTGCTTCATTCATGATTTCCAGATCAGAGTCCGAACCCATCACAATAGCGACGACTGGATTTTCCGTCATCAAATATTCTCCAAAGTTTCTTTAAGTTATTTTTTTTGAGTGCGAGCTACGAACCGCCGGCCCGTTTTGCTCCAATATCCTTGCGGTAGTGCATGCCTTCAAATTCAATCTGTTCCACGGCGCGATAGGCGCGCTCCACGGCTTCGTCCAACGTTCCTCCCAGGGCGGTTACGCCCAGAACGCGGCCTCCGCTGGAATAAAAAGAGCCTTCTTGCTGCACGGTACCGGCATGG
>Ga0070734_10000571_pt1 | contig 72537 bp, 60 predicted proteins | sample Coa_R1_8_FD_66444 | JGI IMG/M metagenome (GOLD analysis project Ga0070734, IMG submission 66444) | Surface soil microbial communities from Centralia Pennsylvania, which are recovering from an underground coalmine fire - Coalmine... | ecosystem: Environmental > Terrestrial > Soil > Unclassified ...
ACCTTCGAGGTCGGAGAGGGAATCGGGCATCGCAGCCTCTTTCTGAGAGTATATATACGCTCAGAAATATCCCATAAACACGGGCCCGGTGCAACTCGCCACTTTTATGTCGCGCACCCTTTACAAAGCGGTTACACCCCATCGTCCGGATTTGTGTGATAATCATTACAGTTTAGGGTCCAATGGTTCCAAACCGGGTCGTTCTCTTCAGGGCTATCGTTCGGGGCTTTCTTCTGCTGCTGTCGATCTCCCCTTTATGTGCTGCATCTGCCACGATTTCCGGCGCTGATGGGCTCACGGTTAACGTGCAGTCCAGCGGCGTCTACACCATCAATCTCACCAACCCCGCTTGGCGATTCAGCGGGCAGACTGGATTTCCACTTTCGAACCTCTATACGGCGGTCGGCAGCGACGCTATGGGTCCATACCAGGAGATCACTTTCGATTTCCAGTCGGACGCGCCACACCATGCCGCCATCCGCGCCTGGTTCAATCAGATGGCGGTGATGTTCACCGCGAGCAATTCCTCCACCGCCGCCAACAGCCTGGCCTTCCCGTCGTTCACTCAATTCCCGAAATGGACCGGGCGGATTGCCTTCGCCGGAATGTTCGGCTATCCGACTTTCTTCGGCACCTCCGATGACAGCCCCTGGATCGCGTTCGATTCGGCGGCCAACACCTTCGTCCTCTCCCCGCTCACCCACGCCATGGTGGCCAGCACGGCGAACGCCGGCGGCGTGCTCTCAAGTGGCATCTCCACGAAAATTGCGGCTCTCCCCGCAGGCTTCACGCAGCAGACCCTCCTGGTGATCGAGACCGGCATCAATCGCGGCTTCGATACATGGGGCAAGATGATGACTACTCTGAGCGGCAAGGTACGCCCGGCCAATGACGCCGACCTCATGCTGAAGACCCTGGGATATTGGACCGACAACGGCGCTACCTATTACTATGCGACTGACCCGGCGCTCAGCTACTCCGACACCTTGCGTGCCGTGAAGGCCGACTTCGACCGGCAGGGGATCGCCTTGGGCTACCTGCAACTCGACAGTTGGTTCTACCCAAAGGGCGCCGCCGCCGACTGGAACGACCACGGCGACGGCATGTACGAGTACCACGCCGATCCATTGCTATTTCCGTCCAGTCTCGCAAGCTTCCAACAGGCATTGGGCGCGCCGCTGATGACTCACGCCCGCTGGATCGACGCCAGCAGTCCCTATCGCCAGCAGTATCAGATTTCGGGCGACGTCTCCATCGATCCCTTGTACTGGGGTGAGGTGGCGCGATACCTCGCGAATTCCGGCGTCACCACTTACGAGCAGGATTGGCTTTACGATCACGCGCAGACCGCTTTCAACCTGACCGATCCCGACGCGTTCCTCGACAACATGGCCGGCGCGATGGCCCAGCAGAACCTTACGATGCAATACTGCATGCCCACCGCGCGCCACTTCCTCCAAGGCGCGCGCTACAGCAATCTCACCAGCATCCGCACCAGCGAAGATCGCTTTGGCCCCACGCGCTGGCGGAATTTCCTCTACGCCTCCAGGCTCGCAAGCGCGCTCGGCATCTGGCCCTTCACCGACGTCTTCATGAGTACAGAGACCGGCAATCTTCTAGTCGCCAATCTCTCCGCGGGCCCAGTAGGAGTTGGCGATCCGATTGGCACGATGAGCACCGCCAACCTGTTCCGCGTGGCACGCCGCGATGGGGTGATCGTCAAGCCTGACGTGCCGCTCACACCGCTCGATAGCAGTTATTTGAGCGATTCCCAGATTGCGCTGGCGCCGCTGATCTCATCCGCCTACACGGACTTCGATGGCTTGCGGGCATGGTATGTCTTCGCCTTCCCACAGGGAGCCAATACCGTAGCGCAGTTTCAGCCAGCCGATTTCGGAGTAGGCCAAGCCATCTATCTGTACAACGCCGCAGACGGCACGGGCCGCGTGGTGCAGCCGTGGGAGTTGGTGAGTGAATCAATCACCAATCAGTACATCTACCATGTCGCGACGCCCATCGGACCCTCCGGCATGGCGATCATCGGCGATACTGGACATTTCGTGACCTTAGGCCGCAAGCGCATCACCAGGCTGGCGGACGATGGCACCGTACACCTGACGGTAGCGTTTGCCAAGGGAGAGCTTTCCCGCACGATTGAAGGCTATTCGCCCATGGCGCCTACCGTTTCGGTGGTCGAAGGCGATGCCGGACCAATGTCCTACGATGCTCAGGCGCAGCGCTTTGCGGTATCGGTCGCGCCCGGACCGGCAGGCTTCGCTTCGATCGAAATTACAAAAGGAGCGAGAAGTGGCCTGGCGCCCGGCTCACCCCGCAGGTCGCAGCGCTAATCGCGCAGGCTCTACAAATCCGCGAGCACCTGGGCGGCATGCCCTTGCGCCTTGACCTTCGCGTACACCTTCTCGATCTTGCCATCGGGCCCGATGATGAACGTCGTCCGCTCGATGCCCATCACCTTCTTGCCGTACATATTCTTCTCTTTCCAAACGCCGAAAGCCTGGGCAGCGGCCTTATCCTCATCCGCCAGCAAAGGAAACGGGAGATGATACTTGGTCTTGAATTTCGCCTGGGCCGCGGGCTTATCGGGCGAGATGCCCAGCACCACCGCATCCTTTCCGGCGAAGTCCTGGATTCCGTCGCGAAACTCGCACGCCTCCGTGGTACATCCCGGCGTATCCGCCTTCGGATAGAAGTACAGCACCACCCGCTTTCCGCGCAGACTCGATAGAGAAAACTCGTCACCGCTATCTGTCCGCAGATGGATGTCCGGTGCCTGGTCGCCTTCCTTCAGCATATTTCTCCTGTGCCCAATTTTCGCTTAAGCATGTCTGTCACCACGGTGACATTCGCTTGCCCGCGAGTGGCGCGCATCGCCTGTCCAACCAGGAAATTGATCACCGTCGTTTTGCCGCCGCGATACTGGTCCACCTGCTTGGGATTATTCGCGATCACCTCTTCGATGATCCGGTCGAGCGCCCCGGTGTCGCTGATCTGCTTGAGTCCCTCTCGTTCCATAATCACGCCTGCCGCTTCCCCTGACGAGAACATCTTGGGAAAAATCTCCTTCGCCAGTTTCCCCGAGATCTCGTTCTGCGCAATCAACTTCACCAATTCGCCTAAATTCTCGGGACTCACCGGCGAATCCGCGATCTCCTTGCTCTCCGACTTGAGCAATGCCATCAACTCGCCCATCACCCAGTTGGCCGCCGTTTTCGGATCGCCCGAAATGCGCGCCACCGCCTCGAAATACTCGCTCGCGGGCCGCGACGCCGTCAACACCTCGGCATCGTAAGCGCGCAACCCAAACTCGTCGATGAAGCGCTTCCGCTTGCGGGCTGGCAATTCCGGCATTGAAGATTCGACTTCCGCCAGCCACTTATCGCCAACGCGGAGCGGCACCAGATCCGGCTCGGGAAAATAGCGGTAATCGTGGGCGTCCTCCTTGCTCCGCATGGTAAATGTCTCGCCCATATCAGGATTGTACAGACGAGTCTCCTGCACCACGCGGCCGCCTGATTCGAGCAGCGCCACCTGGCGCGCAATCTCGAAATCCAGCGCCTGCTTGAGAAAGCGAAACGAATTCAAGTTCTTGACTTCCGCCTTGGTGCCAAACTTCTCGGCACCCCTAAGACGTACCGAGACATTCGCATCGCAGCGCAGATGACCCTTCTCCATGTCGCACGTGGAGACCGCGATGAATTGCAGCACCTGCTTGATCTCGGTCACGTACGCGTACGCTTCGGCCGAACTGCGCATATCGGGTTCGCTCACGATCTCAATGAGGGGCGTCCCGGATCGATTCAAGTCGACATACGAGTAGCGGTCGGAATCTTTGAAGCCGTCGTGGATGCTCTTGCCCGCATCGTCCTCCATGTGAACGCGCGTTACGCCAATGCGCTTCTCCACGCCCTCCACCATGATGTCGAGATAACCGTGTTCGGCCACCGGCTCATCGTATTGCGAAATCTGGTAGCCCTTCGGCAAGTCGGGGTAGAAATAGTTTTTGCGCGCGAACCGGGACTGGCGCCGAATGCTACAGTTGAGCGCGAGTCCTGCCCTGATCGCCAATTCCACCGCCTCGCGGCTCAATACCGGCAACGCACCGGGCAGTCCCAGGCACACCGGGCAGACATTGGTATTCGGAGGCGCGCCGAATCCGGTGGGGCATCCGCAGAAAATCTTGGTCGCGGTGGCGAGCTGGACATGGACTTCGAGTCCGATAACGGGCTCATAGCGCGCAAGGGCGGCAGGTGTGGCCAGATCGAGAACGGAGGAAGACATTGGCGTAATTTCATTATAGGGCGGGCGCTGCGCAGTTAAATGAGAGACGAAGTCCCATGAGACCCTCGCTGGAGGCTTGACCCTCCATAGATTTAAATCGATTCGTGAGCTGAAGGATTTCGATCCCGGGCGCCTCACGTGGGGTACCCGCGAACCGACTCGTAACGCAAGGGGAGATAGCCCACCTCACGCTTCGGCGCTGCGCATATTCACCCACTTGTGGGTATCTTGCAGAATTAACGTCCTGATTATCTGCTTATTGACACTGCATCACTCGTGGCACCGGAATTGCAGCGATTTCGGCATAATGGCATACGTAATTACTGATACTTGTACTAAAGATGAACTGTGCGTGCAGGCCTGCCCCGTGGACTGCATTCACCCCAAGCAGGACGAGACGCAGTTTGCGGAAGCTCCGCAACTCTACGTCGATCCAAACGACTGTATCGACTGCGGGGCCTGTATCCCGGTCTGCCCCACCAATTCGATCTACGCGCTGGACGACCTCCCAGCCGAGTTCGCGCGCTTCGCCGATCTGAACGCAGCACACTACAACTAGCGCACCGTCCGGCGTGGGGCAACTCTCCTGTTTGCCACGTCGAGACTCATGTCGACGATCTTGGGTATCCATAAACCTGACGGCCACGGCGTGTCGAAGCATCGGACCGCGGCCGGTGCTCAATCCGGTTTCACTCGCGCTCTCCGGAACGACGTGGGCTGATTGTCCATCAGCGCGGGATACGCTTCGTCTTCGTCAGTGACGTCGGCGCAGGATGGCATCGAGTCCGTTGTTCCTGTCGCTCCCCGCGACGGGAGCGTGGATTGAGAACATCGCGCGCAACGGAGGAGGCAATGAGTACCGTCTCTTCCCGCGCGGCTCCCCGGCGCCGCCCCTCTCGTGCCCACTAACTGATGGCACATTCTCTAATGACAATGTAGTGCTGTTGCGCGCCACGGCCTGGAGGACATCCTCCCCGCCGCTGACACCACTGACTCTTACTCCACTTTGTGTCAACATGAAGGAATCGGGGTTCTTCTAATGACTGAGAACGGGAAAGAAGTAGCAAAAGCGGCGGCGGTGGCAAGTGTCGGCGCAGGGGTCGGGGGAGCGGGCGGCGCGTCGGTGGGAGTGTTGGAACTCGCTGCGCAGGGAGCCGCCACGGGGCTGGCAGCCGGTGTCGTGATCGGAGTTGGCGCCGCGGCTGGAGCGATTGTGTTTCTGTTAGGTTACAAATTCTATCGGAATCTCACTAAACCGAAGGGCGCCGAAGCGGGTAAATAGAACCTGGCTGGCGCGGAGGGGGCATGCGCCTGGGATTTCTCTCGCTGTCTGTGGTGTTGCTGGCAGGTCTCGCCGGGAATGCCGCGGCGGATACGCTGCGGGGTCTCGTCGTCGAGGACCACACCAATAACCCGCTGGCCTCGGTCGAGGTTCGCGTTTACCAGGTGGGCGTCCGCCAACTGGCCGCCGATCTGGAAACGGACTCCACCGGTCGATTCGCCGCGGAAGGATTGCCCGCGGGCGAGTATCGAATCGAGGCATTGAAACCCAACTACGTCACATCTTCACTGCGCATGACCGGCTTGAAGGAAGGCATGCTGATCCGCCTCGTGCGCTGCGGGGTGATCGCCGGCCAAGTCCTGGATGCGCGCGGACAGCCGATTCGCGGCGCCTCCGTGTACGCCATCGGCAAGCCGGCGGAGGGCACGGTGCTGCGACCCTTCGATATTCTCGGACAAGGAAGCTACACGCGGGTCAATGAGCGCGGCCAGTATCGTCTGCATGGTCTCCCTCCCGGAGAATACTCGGTGGCGGTGAGCTATGGCGCGTCGACAGCCACATTCGGATCGATGGGAGGCGGGTCCGCGCAGGCAGGGCTGGGGTCTGGAGTGCAGTTTTATCCGGACAATGCGCGCCCACAGTTTTTTGCGGTCACGGGCGGCGAGGAGTATCGCGCCGATTTCGCAGTGATTCCCAGCGGTCTATATAAAGTCACGGGGAAGGTCGATCAGGCGAACGCGAAGACACGGTATTGGCTTGCCCTCACCAACGAAGAGCAACCTGCACTGGCGACGGCGGTGGCGGAGACCCAAATTGACGGCAGCTTCGAGTTCGAAGGTGTCGCCTCCGGCAGTTATCAACTCACCGCTTCGGGTCCGATCGGTGGATACGGGGGCAAGGGAATCCTTCGAGATGCGCCGCTGTTTGGCAGAATCCGGCTTGGCGTAGGCGGCGGAAACGTGGAAGGCGTCTCCGTTCCGCTGCAAAAAGGGCGCACCATATCGTTTCTTCTGCGCGCCGCCATGGGGGATATGCGGCCAGGCACGTGCCCAGCAACCGCGCATCTGGCGCTCGCGGCGTTGGAAGACTGGGCGACGCAGATCGACCGCAGCGGCGAGGTGAGTTTCCAAACGGAACAGACGGTCGAAAGGCTCGCGCCGGCGCGCTATCAGATTCAATTGTCGGGCTTGGGCGAGTCATGCTATCAACCTGCCTCCGCGACCCTCGACCTTTCAGGGGCATTTGATGGAAAGCCGGTAGCGATCGCGGTGGCGCCGGCAGGATCGATCCATGGCAGACTGACGGGGACCACAAGTCCCGGAGATTTCGCCGTCGCGCTGGTGCCGGGAGATGCGGCAGGCGGTGCGCAGGCGGTGCAAGTGGCGTTTCCCGATCACGACGGCCGGTTTGCATTTGGCGGCTTGCGGCCGGGAACGTACCGCATCGCTGCGCGTCGCGCGGGAGAGGGATCGAAAGCGCGCTGGGTGGCGGACCGGTCGCGGTCCATCGAGATCCGAATCGCAGCGGGTGCGCCCACGGAACTCGAGTTGCCGGCGCCTCCTCCTGACCCGAACCAATAGGAAGAAGCCATGACCCAGAAGCTGCTGCAATTTGTCCTGGTGCTCTCATTTCTGCTTCCGATGGCGATGGGACAGGCGCAGGATCCGAACGCGCCCAAAGGCCCCGCACCCGGGTCGATCCGCGGAACGGTCACGGATGCGGGTTCCGGCGCTCCCATGCCCGAAGCGGAGGTCTACGTCAACAACACGACGCCGCAGATGAGCACGGTCACAGACACGCAGGGGCACTATCAATTGCGCGGATTGGAAGCACGGCGGTACCGGGTAACGGCGAATGCACCGTCGGCGAACGGAAGGAACGGGTTCGGGCCCTCGCAGACGCGGCAAGTGGAGTTGCTGCCTGGACAGGACTTGGACGGCTTCGATTTTCACATCGTGCTGCCTGGGCAGATTTCGGGCCGGGTAGTGGATCAGAACAAGGAACCGGTGCCGGGGATCGCCGTGTATCTGGTGGTTCGCGAATATGTGGCAGGAGCACTACGAGCCGTGTTCACCAATCTGGCGATTACGGATGACCAGGGCGAGTATCATCTCGGCCGGGTGGCGGCTGGCCGTTCGTACATGGTGATGGCGCAGCGGCTAACCAGGCGTTTAGATGCGGTTTCGGATGCGCCCGCCGATCCCCGACTGCGGAGGCCGGCGGTGGTGCCGACGTTCTATCCCAACTCCCGCTCTATGGACGGCGCAGAAATGCTGGTGCTCCGATCGGGCGAACAGCGCGAGGGTATCGACATCCGCCTGGTGCGGTCGCCGGCTTATTGCCTCGACGGCATTGTAGAAGGAGGCAGCGGACCGGCGAACCTGCGCTTTGAGATTGGGGATACCCAGCCGGCGAACGGGACCTCCGGCAATGGCGGCTTCTACTCCTCCCTGCCCGGGGGTACGCCCGGGCCTGATGGTAAGGTCCGGATCTGCGACCTGCATCCAGGCGATTACGCATTCGGTGTGCAGGAATTCGCGAAGGAGTCGCTAGGTTCGGCGCCGTACTATGGATCGGTGCCGGTCACGATCGCCGATCGGGATTTGCAAAATGTGCGGGTGAGTGCGCGGCCACGCGTTCCGTTGGCGGGCGAAGTGGTATGGGACGGGCCGGCGCCGGACACGCCGCTGGATACGAAGCTCGCCGTAGAGTTGCAGGCGATCACGCGGACGGAGCGCGGTAACTTCGAGTCCGCGGTGCCGGGGCAGTTTGCGATTGAGGGTGGATTGCTGATAGACGAATTCGGACTGCGGTTCAGTCGCGTGCCGGCGGGCCTGTACATCAAGGACGTCACGTACGGAGGTCACAGCATTCTCTATGGTTCGCTGAAATTGGGCACGGCAGTGGGAGACGCGGCGTTGCGGATTGTGGTGGCGCGAGACGGCGGAACGGCGAGTGCCCGGGTCACGGACAAAGATGGAAATGCGGTGCCGGAATGCGCAATTGTGCTGCTGCCGGCGAGCGCGTCGAATGAAGCGACGCTGGCCGCGGCGCTGACCACAGGCAGGACGGATCTGCGGGGCACTTGGACTTCGGCGCCACTGGCTCCCGGCAAGTACTATGTACTGGCTACGAACGACGCCATCGACAAGAGTCAGGAGACGATTGCGAAACTGTGGAGGGCCAGGACGGGAGCGCAGGAGTTGGAAATCACAGCCAATGGGTCGGCTGCCGTGACGTTAGTGCCGCGGGGGCTGGAGTGAGAAATCGTATGGCCGATGCGAGTTGCCCCACGTTGATGGGTCGCCCGAAAAGCGTCAAGGGAGTCTAGACGCGGCAAACCAGGGTTTGCGCCACGCTACTTCCAGAGCCTTTCCCAATTCCAGAGTCCGTAAGCGACCTTGTTGGGCAGCGGGAAGCCGAGCTGATGCGAGAGCATGCACACCTGTCCGCGATGGTGGGCTTCGTGAGAAACCATGTAGCAGAGCATTTCGGGACCGGCCGGCCATGGCGGGGCCCAGCCGTCTCTGCGAAATTCTGTGACGCGGCCTGCACCCGTGCCCAGCGCATCGGCGAGCATCTCGGCGCAACGGGCGGCGCTCTCGGCCAATGCCGCACGGGCCTGCTGCGGCGTGCAGTGCGCGCGATTGAGCTGATGGGGAACTGCGAGGTGCGGAGCGCTCAGACGGATCCACTTGGTGCGGACATTGTGCACGTGGGTGAAGATCGCCGCTATGGTGCGGGTCTTGACCGGCGGCCTGGCGGTCCAGGCGTCGGGATCCAGATGTTCGATCAGCATCTGGTTCATGCGATCGTTGGCCGTAAATATGCGGACGGCGGCTGGGCCGAGTGGAACGGACATCTGGGGTTGGCGGGTAGCCACGGGCTCTCTCCTTGACCTATGGTATGTCCGCGGGTAGTATCGGATTCGTGCCTGATCGCCAAAAGCTCCGCGAGCTACCGTCCGTCCACGAGATACTGGAGCGCCTTGCGCCCGCTACCAGGCGCTTTCCGCGAACGGTGGTCGCGGCGGAGGTCCGGCGCGCGCTCGCCGAGGTCCGCGCGGAACTGCAGGCAGGCAAGGTGAATGAGACACCCGTGGAAGCGCGGGTGGAGCGATCTCTTGTCAAGCTGGAACGGCCCTCTTTGCGGCGCGTGATCAATGCCACTGGCGTGGTGCTGCATACCAACCTGGGGCGTGCGCCTCTGGGTGCGCTTTCGGCGCTCGGCGGATATTCGAATCTGGAATACGACCTCGAATCGGGCAGGCGGGGCAAACGCGATGTGCATGTGGCGGGGCTGCTGGAACGACTGCTGGGCGTGCCGGGGATCGTGGTGAACAATAACGCTGCCGCCATCTTTCTGGCATTGAACGAATTGGCGGCGGGCGGCGAGGTGGTGGTGTCGCGCGGAGAGCTGATCGAAATCGGCGACGGATTTCGAATCCCCGACATCATGGCGCGGTCGGGTGCGGTGTTGCGCGAGGTGGGCACCACCAATCGCACACGCATCGAGGATTACAGGGAAGCGCTTGGCGAGCGGACGCGTGTACTGCTGCGCGTCCATCCGAGCAACTTCCGCATCGTGGGATTTACGGAGCGGCCCGAGTTGCGCGAACTCGCGGCTCTGGGGAAGGAACGCAATGTGGTGGTTTACGAGGATCTCGGCAGCGGATGCCTTGCGGATCTGCGCGAATGGGGGATCGAGGAACCGCTGGTGGGTGACAGTCTGAAGGCGGGCGTCGATCTGGTGTCGTTCAGCGGCGATAAGTTGCTCGGCGGTCCGCAGGCAGGTATCCTGGCGGGCAAGCCGGACCTGGTGACGCGGCTGCGGCGGAATCCTTTATTTCGAGCGTTGCGCGCCGATAAGCTGATTTACCAGGCACTGGAACATACACTGCGCAATTTGTTATTGGAGAACTGGGACGAGATCCCGGCACTGGCGATGATTCGGCAACCGGTGGAGGAAGTCCGTAAGCGCGCGCTGGCACTGGTGGCGCGTGTTCCCGGAATGACCGCCGAAGTAGTGAGTGGTCAGTCGGTCGCGGGAGGCGGCGCCACTCCGGAGCAGCCGATTCCGACGTGGCTCATCGCCATCAAGTGTGCGGATGTGGTGGAGTTCGAAAAGCAATTGCGTGCCGCCGACCCGCCGGTGGTGGCACGCATTGAAGGAGAACGGCTGATGCTGGATCTAAGAACTGTACTGCGAGAAGAAGAGAACGACCTGGCAGCCGTCCTAAGCAGGCGCTACGCGCGTTCCTGATAGGTTCCTTCGGCGGTGTTGACGCGAATTTTCTCGCCTTCCGTGATGAACGGCGGGACCTGCACGACGAGCCCTGTCTCCGTCTTCGCAGGCTTGGTTACGTTGGAGACGGTGGCGCCCTTGAGGCCAGGCTCGGTTTCCACAACCAACATGTCCACGGTGGGGGGGAGTTCCACGCTCATGGGCTTGCCTTCGTAAAACTCCACGGTGACGTGCAACTGCGGAATCAGATACTGGGTGGCATCGCCAAGCAGGTCCTTCATGAGGTGCATCTGCTCATAGGTCTCGGTGTTCATGAAGTAGTAGTATTCGCCGTCGTCATACAGGTACTCCATCTCCTGCTCTTCCAGAAGCGCCTTTTCGACGCGATCTTCGGAAGAGAAGCGGTGTTCGGTCATGGTGCCGTTTTTCAGGCCGCGCATCTTGGCCTGAACGAAGCCGCGGAGGTTACCTGGCGTCCGATGGGTCACGCTGAAGATCGAATAGAGTTCGTTATTGAACTTGATCACCATACCCGGACGCATCTGTGTTGCAGAGATCATGAAACTCCTCAGTAATGAATAATTGAACCCCTTAGTATACCAAGCTGCGCTTTTCAGAACGGCAGGATCTCCTCGCGGACCGGGTCGAAATCGATGCGCCGCTTCTGCATGTAAGAGATGTTTCCGAGGTGCGACGCCTGCGCAGAGCGATGCCCGATGAGCACGTCGCCGTTGGGCAGTTTCCGCGATTTCACGCACTCCAGGAAGTTCTGGATGTGGTCTAGGTCGAGATTGATGCCGGTCGGTTTCACGGTGGTGGGCTGCGCATTTCGTCCCAGGGGGCGGAACTCGTAGCCGCCGCGGTCGATGTAGAGACGGCCCTGGGTTCCACAGAATTCCACGCCGGCGCCTGTGATTCCGGGTACGAGGGTGGCTTCGAAGGTCGCGGTGAAGCCAGCAGGGTACTCGAGCAAGACGTCGATGGTGTCGGGGGCGGTGCGGCCGTCTTTGTAGTTGTAGACGCCGCCGATTCCGGATGCGGCAACGGGGATTTCGGAGCCCATGAACATGTGCACGACGTCGATCCAGTGGGTGAAGAGGTCGGTAACCTGGCCGCCGCCGAAGTCGAGGTAAGCGCGCCAATTCCAGTATTGCTGTGGGTCCCAGTCACGCCACTTCAGGGGTCCCAGGAAGTGCGCCCAGTCCAGGTTGGATGGCTGCGTTTGCAGAGAGGCCGGCGCTTTGCGAAGGTGATAGCCGTTGCCATGCCACCAGGTGCGTGCGAGGGTGATCTTGCCGAGTTTACCGGTATCCATGAACTCGTGTTTGGCCTCGAGGTAGTGCTTGCCCGAGCGCTGCTGCATACCAACCTGGCAGATACGGTTGTTCACACGGGCTGCTTTGACGATGGGCGGTCCTTCTTCGATCCGCAGGGTCAGCGGCTTTTCGACATAGACGTCCTTGCCGGCGTTGAGGGCATCGATGGCGATGGTGGAGTGCCAATGATCGGGGACGCCGATAAGCACGGCGTCGACCTGCTGCATGTCGAGCAGTTTGCGGTGGTCACTGAAGCTCTTGGCATTCGGGGCGAATTTCTTGGCTTCATCGATCTGGTTGGAGTAGATGTCGCAGAGGGCGGCGATATCGACGCTGCCCGCCTTCAGGAAATTGCCGGCATCTCCGCGGCCACGCTCGCCGCAACCGATGAGGCCGAGTTGTACGCGTTCATTGGCTCCGAGAACGCGGGAATACGACAGCGCCGTGGCTGCCGTGATACCGCTCAGAAATGCACGGCGGGGGACATCAATTTCAGACATAGCTAGATTATATGCCTTAGCTCCCTTCGCTCGCGGGGTTTGGAGTTAGGGGTTGGGGAAGATGCGGTTCCCCACGCTCACGGGGCCGGGTGACTAGGACGGGGATTAGGCTGGCTCGCGGGTGCGGACCTGGTGGACTCACGAAAGGTCTCGGCAGGAGTGCCGAGACGGCAAACAGGAGTGTTCGCGCCACACCGGCGCGCAGAGGAATGTTCGCGTTCGGTAATCGTTTCGCTAAGTGTTCGTAAAAGGGCGGTTAAGAGTGTTAAGTCGCGTACCGGCGAGCGTCTGGCCGCGCATCTGAAGGTGCGTAAGCGTCGTAACGAAAAACAACAGTGTGGGCACTGCCCGCATCTTTGCCGTGCTCTATCCGCATCGCCCCTGTACGCCGCGCGGTAGGGCCGTTCCTCATTTCACAAAAACAAATCGACTAGGGAGAATTGTATGCAAACACCGAGACGTCATCAATCCAGTACATCCGGCCTGCTTATGCTGCTTCTGGCGGCCGGCGCCGTTGCCGCGGACCAGACAGTAGAACCGGTATCGATCGAAGCCGGTTCTGCCAGCTTCGAGGCCGGGACCAATGTGCCCGGGATTGAGATTAAAGGCGCCTCGAGTAACTTGTCCGGACGCGCGAATGTGTCGCATGGCGCGTCGGGGCTGGTGATCGATCAGATTCACGTCACTCTGCCGGTCAAGAGCCTGGCGACCGGGATGAAGGTGCGCGACGAGCACATGCGGAAGTACATCTTCACGAACGCCGATGGGCAGGTGCCGGACGTTGAATTTGCGGCGGACCAGGTGACGTGCAGGAAGAACGGCGGGGCGGAAGATTTCCTGTGCCAGGTGGCGGGGAGCCTGACGATTCGCGGAGTCGCGCACGCATTCAGCACGGCCCTGAATGTGAAGGAGCAATCCTCCGCCGCCGGCGCTACGTTCCGCGCATCGGGGGACGGCGTGGTCAAGTTGAGCGACTATGGGATTCCGCTGCCGAAGCAGTTCGGGGTATCCACCACGGACGAAGTGAAATTGAAGATCAGCTTCGTGGGCCGCACCAGTCCCACGCAGACAGCCGGTTCGGGAGGTGCGCGTTGAGACGCCTGACGCGGGCATGGATACCGGCACCCCTGGCCGGGCTTCTGATTATCTTCTGCCTGTTGCAGCCGAAGAGTCAGGCGCTGCCGACGATGATCCGGCTGGGATATACGAATTGCTCGTCGTGTCACATCGCGCCGCAGGGAGGCGGGCTGTTGAATTTGTACGGGCGTAGTATCGACCAGGCGCAGAGCTTGGTCGGAGGCGAGTACGAGCCGTGGCAGAGCGCTTTTGCGCAAACGATCAACTGGGGTGGGCGGATCACGCAGGATTTCCGGCTGGTAATGCAGCAGCAGGACACGTCGACTACGGATAAGGCGGGCACGCAGCTTTTTCGCAACCGCTTCATTTACCGGAATGCGACCGAGTTGGGCCATGGCTGGCGGATTACCGCGACGGTGACCGGCGAAAACGCAAGCGCGCCGCGTCCGACGCTGAGCTACGATCTGCCGGCGAAGCCGCTGGAGGTATTCGTGAATACGGCGCTGATCAGTTACCGAACGGGTCACAACCTGGAGTTTTCGGCGGGCCGCGATATGCTGCCGACTGGCGTGGACATCGCCGATCTGTCGGTGTTTGTACGCGCCCGAAATCGCCTCGGCTACTACGACTCTCCGACGCAGGCCAAGGTGTTCTGGTGGGGGAAGCGATACCTGATCAACCCGTATGCCTTCGGTCCGGGCGGCAATGAGCGCTCGGGTCTGCATGAGTCGGGCGGTGGCATGCTGGCGGAGATGGACGTGCTGGGGAATCATCGGACTGTGGCGGGGATGAACTTTCTACAGGGCGAATCGGCGGGCCAGAATCGACGGATGATCGGACCGTACACGCGGCTCGGATTCGGCAGGTGGGGCTTTCTGGCGGAGCACGATATTACGGATCGCACGTTGAAGACGGGCACCCTGACGACGTTCCGGCAGACGGCCAGTTATGGACAGTTGTTTTGGGCGGCGCGCGAGTGGCTGGTAGCCTCGCTAATCGGCGAGCGACTGCGCGTGGAGGCGCCATACACGGAGCACTTAAATGCCGCGAAGTTCGAGCTGGCGGCGCGGTTGACGAGTCAGGCGACGGTGAGCATTGGGCCGCGAATTCAGTGGGATCCGATCTCGGGGCGGATCACGCGATCGGTGGTGTTTCAGTTGGCCGTGAAGACGGTGCACTGAGGCGCAAAGGCTGGAATGGAACCATTTCGTGGGCCAGCCGTGGCAGAGGCTCGAAAAGTCTCGACAGAAGTGGCAAGACGGCAGAGATGAGTCAGTGCGCCACGGCTGCAGTGGTATCTTCGTGATTAGGACAATGGAGGTCCGATTAACGAATGAAACAGATCCGTATCGCAACGGCATTCGCGTTACTCTTGTTTCCGCTCGGTTTGACGCGCCTCGCTCGCGCGGCAGAGGTGCCCGCGGTGGGACAGCAGGCGCCCGATTTCACGTTACCGTCGCAGGATGGAACGCCTACCAGCCTGAAGAGCTTTCATGGCAAGTGGACTGTACTGTATTTTTATCCCAAGGATATGACCCAGGGCTGCACGATTGAAGCCCACAATTTCCAGCAGGACCTTGCGAAGTACCAGCAGCACAACGCGGTCATCGTCGGTGTGAGTGTGGACACGACGGACAGCCACAAAGAGTTCTGTGCCAAGGAGAGCCTGACGTTCAAGCTGCTGGCGGACACGGACAAGAAAGTTGTGGATGAATATGGATCGTTGGGGACCCGCGGCGTTGCATCGCGCAATACGTTCCTGATCGATCCTTCGGGGAAGATCGTCAAAGTTTGGACGGGTGTGAATCCAACGCATCACAGCGAAGAAGTGCTTGCTGCGCTGGACGCCAATCACAAGATGTAGGATCCAGTTGCTATTGGCCCCGCGATTACGGGTGTGCGGCCGAATCGCGGGCCTTCGCAGGTCCTGGGGTTATGTCTTCTCCTTCCAACCGCATCGCCCACCGAATCGCAGCCATGTACATCTTCTGCACTTGCGGGTTGTCCCAGGTCTCGGCCGCATGTCCGAAGGTAGAGTAGAAAACGCGGCCTTTTCCGTACATCTTGGCCCAAGCCACAGGGAAATCGCGGTCTGTGCGATGGACCTTGGGGTTGGTGAGATCTATCTTATCGGCGTCGAGACGCGCAAGGACGCGGACTCTTTCGCGCACGAAGTTTTTGTGCTGGTAGATTTCGTCGTTGATGGTGAAGCGGGCGGGGAAAGGTTTCATGGCGGGGAAGTTTGGCTCTTCGACGATGACGGGTGCGTCGAACACGCCCCAAGGGTGATCGTCGAAGTACCCGCCGATCATGTCGCCGAACTCCGGCCACTCGAAGAAGGCGTCGTCGCCGGTATGCGCGCCGATGAAGCCTTTGCCTTCGTCGTGAATGAACGACATCAGGTCCTTCTTCTGTTGTGGATTGAGATTGTCGCCGGTGCCCATGAAGAAGATGGCGTCGAAGTAGTCAAGATTGCGGGCATTGCGGGCCGGTGCGGGGACGGGCTGCTTAGTGATCCACTGCGAGTCGGTGCGGATGAATGTGTCGAACGCACCGGTCTCACGGCCGAGGCGATCGATGGTGGCGAAGGCGTGCGAGATGGAGTCGTGCTGGTACGCGGTCAGGGTGTCGCCCCAGGCGAGAAGACGCAGTCGCCTTGCGGGCTGTCCATCGGATAGGTGCGGAATGAGAAGGCAGAGGAAGAGGACAGTGCCGGCGGCCTTCGCGGGTCTGGTCATGCCATTATTGTGATACGAAATTGTGACACGAAAGGCGGCGTGATTCGGGGCATTGCGTCATGAATCAGGGTGTTGGTACTCGGACAAGGCTCTTTGAACTGCCAGTTTGAGCGGGGGAAGGTCGTCTTCGATCATCAGCCAGATACGAACGGCGTCGACGTTGTCATATTCATGGCGCAAGAGATTGCCAAGAGCTCGGACCTTGACCCACGGAATCTCGGGGCAGAGTAACTCGGCATCGGCAGCCAACTTTTTGGCCGCTTCGCTAATTCGCTCCAAACAGCACTCAACCGCGTTGGTCGTTTTCGGATCCTCTATGAAGACACTCGATGTCATGCCAGTGGTGAACTGTTCGATCAGGGAAAGGTTCCGCAGAATGTCCTCGAATCGCCGAACAGGATCCTTAGAAGGCACGGACAATCTCGCCTTCAACACTCTTCTGGACCCGCGGTTTGAGCGTGCCTTCCTCGACTAAATCCACCTCTTGTCCGAGCAGCGTGGATAGCTCCACCTGAACACCGGCGATATCCAGCAACGATATACGTTGCGATCGGTAAAGACGGCAAGAAGATCGATGTCAGAATCGGCGCGGCGGTCGCCGCGTGCCGTCGAACCAAATAGGGAGAGATGCACGACGCCGGCCGCCTTTAATTGCGGTTCGTGCCGGCGAAGGATGGCGATAACGTGCTCCCTGTCCATGGCTCCATTTTGCCCACACCTTATTCCGACAGTCAAAGAACTCGGTGACCTCCGTTTATTCAATCACCAGTAGCAAGTCTTTGGCTTCCACGTGCTGGCCGGGGTGCACCAGCATCTGCGAGACTTTGCCCGACTGCGGCGCGTATACGGTGCTCTGCATCTTCATGGCTTCCATCACAAGCAGGCGATCGCCCTTCTTGATCTGCTGATTCAGCTCGACCGCTACCGTCGAGACCACGCCGGGGATGGGTGCGCCGATCTGACCCGGTTGGCCCGGGTCCGCCTTCGGCACCGCCTTCTCCTTGACCTCCAGTTTGCGGTCGCGGATAGTCACTTCGCGGGGCTGCCCGTTGAGTTCGAAGAACACCGTGCGGGTACCGTCGGGATGGGCCTCGCCCACGGTGAGGAACTTGATGACGAGCGCTTTGCCGGGCTCCAACTCTACCGCGATGTCGTCGCCGCGCTCCATACCGTAGTAGAACTGCGGAGTGGGCAATACCTCGACGTCGCCAAACGCCTGGCGGGCGCGCGCGTATTTGACGAAGACATCGGGATACATCAAGTAGCTCAGAACCTCGTCATGGGAGGGGCGGCGGGCGATCTTCTTCTCGACGGCAATGGCGGTCTGCTCCAGGTCGACCTTAGGTAGATTCGCGCCAGGGCGTCCGCCCTGCGGTTTCGCGCCGCGCAGGATAATCCTCTGCAGTTCCTTGGGCCACCCGCCATCGGGTTCTCCGAGAGAGCCCATGAACATCTCGATTACGGACGTCGGCAGGGTGAGGGTGTGGTCGGGTGTGAGGCGGGAGAACTGCTCCATGGTCATGTTGTGATTGACCAGGAAAATGGCCATATCGCCGACGACTTTGCTGGAAGGCGTCACCTTCACGATGTCGCCGAATGCCATGTTCACGTCAGCATAGGTGCGGGCAAGTTCGTGCCAGCGGGCGCCCAATCCCATCGACTCGGCCTGCTCTTTGAGATTGGTGTACTGGCCGCCGGGCATCTCGTGGATATAGACTTCCGCGGTGCCGGACTTTGGTCCGGTGTCGAAGGGAGCATAGTATTCGCGCACAGTTTCCCAGTAGTCGGCACAGAGGTTGAGGGCGTCGATATCGATCGACGAGGCGCGCTTGGTGTGATCGAGTGCGGCGACCATGGAATTCAAGTTCGGCTGGCTGGTCTGTCCGCTCATCGACGCCACCGCACCATCGGCGATGTCGACCCCAGCGTCGGCGGCCTTCAACACGGATGCGGCGTTGATGCCGCTGGTGTCGTGGGTGTGAAAGTGGATGGGAATGCCGAGTTCCTGGCGTAGAGCCTTGACCAATTTCTCCGCGGCGTAAGGCTTGCAGAGTCCTGCCATGTCTTTGATGGCGAGCATGTGCGCGCCCATCTTCTCAAGTTCCTTAGCCATCGCGACGTAATAGGTAAGGGGATACTTGTCGCGCTTGGGGTCGAGAATGTCGCCGGTGTAACAGATCGCGGCCTCGCATACAGATTTGGTCTTGCGAACGGCTTCCATAGATGCCTTCATATTGGGAAGCCAGTTGAGCGAATCGAAGATGCGAAAGATGTCGATGCCCTGGGCCGATGCTTCGTAGATGAATTCGGCCACTACGTTATCCGGGTAGGCAGTGTATCCGACTGCGTTCGAGGCGCGCAGCAGCATCTGGAAACAGATGTTGGGGATTGCCTCGCGCAGGCGGCGCAGACGCACGAACGGGTCCTCGTAGAGAAAGCGCATGGTCACGTCGAAGGTGGCGCCGCCCCACATCTCGAGGCTGAACAGATTATGAAGGCGGTGCGACACGAAGTTCGCGATCGTGAGCATGTCGTAGGTGCGCACACGGGTAGCGAGCAGCGACTGGTGGGCGTCGCGGAAGGTGGTGTCGGTGAGGAGGAGGCGGCTCTGCTTGCGCACCCATTTGGCGAGGCCTTCGGCGCCGAGCTGCTGCAAAAGCTGCCGGGTGCCGGAGGGCGGAGTCGAAGCATCGTGTGCGGGGACCTGAGGCGTGCGCAGTCTGGTGGGCGCCGGCTTCCCGGCGACGGCGGGATTGCCATTGACGATAACGTCCGCGAGATAGCCCAGCAGCTTGGTAGCGCGGTCCTTGCGCGGTACGAAGCGGAACAGCGCGGGTGTTTCTTCGAGCCAACGAGTAGTCACGCGGCCGGACTGAAAGTCGGCATGGTTGACCACATTTTCGAGGAACGGAATATTGGTCTTGACGCCGCGCACGCGGAATTCACGAAGACCGCGGTCCATGCGTTGGCAGGCGTGGCGGAACTCGCGGCCCCACGCGGTGGTTTTTACCAGCAGGGAATCGTAGTAGGGCGTAATCACCGCGCCGCCGTATGCAGAGCCACCGTCAAGCCGGATGCCGAAGCCGGCGGGAGAACGGTAGGTGGAGATGCGTCCGTAATCGGGAACGAAGTTGTTGGCGGCATCTTCCGTAGTGACGCGGCACTGGAGCGCGTAACCATACAGCGGAATCCGGTCTTGCGGAGGGAGATTGATCTCGGGACCGTGCAGCGCGAGTCCCTGGGCCACCTGAATCTGGCAACGGACCAGGTCGATGCCGGTCACCATCTCGGTGACGGTATGTTCTACCTGGATCCGTGGATTGACCTCGATGAAGTACCACTCGCCTGAATCGGCGTCCACGAGAAACTCAACTGTGCCCGCGTTCTGGTATCCGGCGGCTTTGGCGAGGCTGACCGCGGCGTCCGCCAATTCGGCGCGGATTTTGGGATCGAGGGCTACGGCGGGTGCGACCTCGACGACTTTCTGGTGGCGACGCTGGACGGAACAATCGCGCTCGTAGAGGTGGAGGATACTGCCGTGGAGGTCGGCGAGGATCTGAACTTCGATGTGGCGTGCGCGTGCTATGTAGCGCTCGATGAAGACCGCATCGTTGCCGAAGGCGGCAGCGGCTTCCTGTCGCGCTTCTGCCAGACGGCCGGGGAAGTCGGCGGGCTTTTCCACAACACGCATGCCGCGTCCACCGCCGCCAAAGGCTGCCTTAACGATCAGGGGAAAACCAATCTGGCTGGCAATCTTCTCGGCTTGTTTGGCGTTGGTGACAGGAACTTCGGTTCCGGGCACGATGCGAATGCCGGCCTTCTGGGCCAAGGTGCGGGCGGCCGTTTTATCGCCGAGCAGTTCGAGGAGTTCGGCGCGGGGGCCGATGAAGGTGATACCGGCACGTTCGCAGGCGCGCGGGAGCGCGGGATTCTCGGAGAGAAATCCATACCCGGGATGGATGGCGTCGACTTCCTTTTCGCGCGCGAGGGCGACGATGCCTTCGACGTCGAGGTAGGCTTCGACGGGGCCTTTGCCTTCGCCGATGAGGTAGGCTTCATCGGCTTTGAAGCGATGCAAGGCGAGGCGGTCCTCTTGCGAGTAGATGGCGACGGTGCGCAGTCCGAGTTCGTTTGCCGCACGAAGGATGCGGATGGCGATTTCGCTGCGATTAAGGGCAAGAAGTTTTTTCACGGGATGTTTTCAGGTTAGCAAAGGCGGGATGGAGTGCCACAGCCGGCCATTTCACCCGATTTCATCCGGAGAGCCATGGAAGTGATGGAGACTATACAGGTTGTACTTGACGGAAGTTTTTAGGCAGCAATCGGGCCGCCCGATGCACCAGGCAAAACCGCGCAGGGTGAGAGTGTCGCTCCCGCGTCGAACGCCTTTCGTCCGGGCAGACTTGGTGCACACCCGCGAAGTCTCGACGCGAGTGGCGAGACGGCAAACAGGAGTGGTTGCGCCACGTTGTCAGGTCGGCGTGCGGTCGCCGCTCAGGTAGGCCTGATCACCTTCTCCGAGGATCAACTGGGAAGCGCGCTCGTACTCACAACGGCGCGTTGTCAGCAACGAGGGGAGCGGAACAATAGCGACGCAGGGAAACGGCCGATTCAGCAGCCACGCCAGGTTCACCGCTCGAGCGGTTAACGCGTGTGCCGATGCAATATTTTGTACTCGGTGGACCAACGCTGCGTTAGCCGGATGATCCCATCTCTGGACCCAGTGTTGCCGGAGACTCGAGGTAGCGTCCACGTCGCTGAAGAGGCATTGTCCCAAGTTGAAGTCGGCCGCGTGCGCTAGAACTGTAAGACCCGAAGCATCAACGGCCTGCCGCAGTGTTCGATCGAAGGGAACGTAGCCAGGCCAAAGAGGAGCGAGCGCTGTGGCCAACGCCAACTCCGTTGTGACCACCGCAGCCATGCCCGATTGGGATGTACGAGACAGGTAAGCCTGGGCTGTATTGATCCGTTTCACGTCCCAATTTCTGACTCCAAAGGCCCGGACCCGCCCGCGCGCGATCTGCCGCCCAATAGCGTCAACAACGGGCTCAAACGGAGCATGCGGGTTGTCATCGAGATATACGAAATCCAGAAATCCAGTCGCCAGCAATTCCAGATCAACGTCGACGTCTTCGTTGACGGCTTGGGCGGTGAAGCGGTCAATCGGGCAGTTGGCAGACTCGTCCCATCCGGCATGGCAGATTTGGGTGCATAAAAAGAACTGAGGGCGTAGGTCGCGCCGCTTCAGCCATTGTCCAGTGCTGCGGCGGGTATGACTCTCACCACCCTCACCATGGAGATGAATGCAGTTGCCGCCGAGGCGGAAGTACTCATCGAGTGCAGGTTCATTGGTTTCCGTATCGGATGAAGATGGATGGGCCATGATGTTGCTCATCATTCGTCCGAAGGCGGGTATCTCGATCTTCCGGAACGGCATTTTCGAACAGTCTACTCTCTTTTCTGTTGCCGGGACCCTCCGAACCCGGCATTTGGTTGAGATTACCGAAGTGCCAAGATGAGCAACTTGGCTTTTCGTTCGCATCGAAGCATTCGCCGACGCCGGGCTTCTCGACGTAGGAAAATGGTCAAGGCAAAAGTCGCTCCAGGGATCACAACGAGTAAGAATTCCATTGGGTTTGGCTCCTATTTCTATTCAGATTCTATTTGCTATTGATGGAGATTTCAGCAGTACCAGGGGTACTCCAGGGACTTGGTTAGTACTGGGTATCAGATGGCGCCGCCGATCCATGGTCCCTGAGCTCACATGCTATATGTAGGGACTGATCATGAGCTTGAAACTGCAAGGCATTTTTCCGCCGATCACGACCCCTTTCGATCACAACGGCAATATCTACCATTCCAAGGTGCAGCACAACGTGGAGAAGTGGAACCGGACGACGCTCTCCGGATACGTGGTGATGGGCTCCACGGGCGAGAGCGTCATGCTCACTGCCGATGAGAAGATCAACTTGTGGGAGCAGGTGGCGCGCCATGCTGCGTCCGACAAATTGCTCATCGCCGGGACGGGTATGGAGAGCGTGCGCGAGACTGTATGCCTCACGAATCAGGCCGCGGAGATGGGATACAAAGCCGCGATGGTGCGCACGCCACATTACTACAAGAACCTGGTGAATCGCGCCGACGCGCAGATGCTCTATTACCGCGCAGTCGCCGATCAGACACGCGTTCCGCTCGTCATCTACAACTGGCCGCAGGCGACCGGAGTGGATATCCCGGTGGAAGCGGTGGTCGCGCTGTCGGAACATCCGAACGTGATTGCGATCAAAGAAAGCTCGGGCAATCTGGAGAAGGTGATGCAGATGATCCGCGAAGTGCGGCCCGGCTTTCAGGTGATGGTGGGTTCCGCGCCGACTCTGTGGCCCTCGCTGCTGATGGGTGCGTGCGGAGCGATCCTGGCGTATGCCAACGCGGCTCCCTATTCAGTGATTGCGATTTGGGAAGCCTATCGCACGCGGGAAGAGGCTGCGGGCATGGATTGGCAGAATCGCATAGGGCGTGCCGCCGCCCTGGTCACTACGAAGTACGGGGTTCCCGGGCTGAAATACGCGATGGATCTGAATGGCTATTACGGAGGTCCGCCGCGATTGCCGTTGACCGTGCCCTCGCCCGAAGCAAAGAAAGAGATCGAGGAAGCATTCCGCGAGCTGAAGGGCTGAAGGCCTGTCTCAAAGGTCTCGATAGCTCAAGAGCTGGATCCCGTGGCGTTCCATGGCATCGCGTACCTCGGGAGCGATCAGCGCTTCCAGTTCGGCCTCACGACTCTCTTTCAAACGCGTCGAAGCGCGGCGCAAGGCCGCGCCGCATTTGCCGGGATGGCACATGAACTCCGTGCTTCCCTCGGGTAGTTCCGCCAGCAGCGCCACGAGCTGCGCGGTGCGGAAGCGTCCGGTAATCTGAAATCCAGCGAAGTGGTCGGTGGTACGGCATCCGTGCGCCTGCAAGACGCGATGGAACCGGCCGCGCTGCACCCTCAGGGCACTGCTGATCAGGCGTTTCAGACGAGGCGCCGTGCCATGCGAATTGGTCATCGGAAAATCAAAGGGACGTCGCACCCAACGAATCCCGAACTCCTGCGACAGGCGTGCCACTGCGTCCAAAACCGGAGGCGCGAGATGGGTGTGCTTGTGGGTATCGAGGTGCGTCGGACGAAGACCCGCACTCACGATATGCCGGATCTGCGCAGACAGCTCCTGTTCCACTCGGATCTCGCGGCGGGCCAGCGCAGAGAGCAGTTGCGGAACGCTCCGCGGCAGAGCTTTCCCGTTAGTGAGGGAGTGGCCGCCGATGAGCACCAGGTGGCATCCGATATCCAGCGCAGGCGCGTCCTTCGCCCGCCGCACGGCATCCTCGAAGGCGTCGCCATTGGCCATCAGGGTGGCCGCGGTGAGGATGCCGCGGCGATATCCCTCGACGATTCCTTCGTTCACGTCGGGCGTGAACCCGAAATCGTCTGCGTTCACTACCAATTGTCGCCGCGCGCTCAAAATAGGGTCAGCCGGATGCTGAGAAATTTCTTGGGATTGGCCCGCATGTCCTTGGCCAGCGATTGGAATTCTCGGGTGGTGCCTTCGAGCGACTGGTACAGTTCCGGATTGACGAGGAATTGCCCCACGGTGCCCTGGCCGGCATTGATCTTGTCCATGATGCCGCTGAATTTGGCCACCAGGTCATCCACTCGCTTGTAGAGTTGCTCGTCTTTGAGCAATTTGCCTGCATTGCCTTTGCCAGCCTGAAGGTCCGCGAGCAGGGTGTTGAACTCGCCGATGGTCTTCTTGAAGTCGTCATACAAAGCGCGATCGGTCATCAGGAGGCCAAGATTGCCTTGGCCCGACTGAATCTGGGCCAGCATGGCATCGATGCGTTTGATGGGGGCACGGAAATCTTCGTAGAGCGCACCCTGGTCGTGGAACAGTTTGCTGACAGTGCCATCGGCGGTACGGACATCCGCGAGAATTTTCTGCAGCTCCGAGGCGATGCCATTCATGCGGCCGTAGAGCTCTTCGTCCTTGAGGAACTTGCCCAAGTTGCCGTTGCCGGCCTCGACTCCCGCCAGCAGACGATTCACGCGATCGACGATGGTCTGGAAGGACTGCAGCGTGGTGGTCATCTGCGCCATCATTTCGGGGATGTCCTTGCCTTCCACGCTTCTCACTTCGTCGCCGGGCTTCACGGTGCGGGATTCCTGGCCCCTGGTGATATTGATGAACTTGTCGCCCAGCAGGTTTGCGGCGCTGATCTCGGCTACTGAGTCGACGGGAATTTCGCTCAGGAACTTTCCATTTACCATCATGCGGAATTCCACCTGGCGTTTGGGATCGCGCGAATTGGTCAGACGGAGTTTATCGAGGTAGCCGACTGTGTAGCCGTTGAGCCGAACCACCGAGCCATCCGCAATGCCGCCGGCGTCGCTCATGTAGGTGCGCAGCAGTTCATTGGGCTGGAAGAGGCCTTGCGAACTGGTGAGCAGGAATACGAGAACGAACACAATCAAGAACGCAACCAGGGCCAGTACCCCGACCTTCAACTGCGACCAACGTACTTTGCGTGGATCAGGCATGGTCTATTCCCGCGGCTTCACGAACTTCGAAATGTAGGCATCGGTGGATGCTTCCAGCCGGCTTTGCTCACCCTCAAATACCAGCCTGCCCTGTTTCAGGACCATGAATGTAGTTCGCCCCGCTGTTCTGGCTCCGTTGCGGGCGGGCTCCAAGCTCCCTTTCTCCGAATTGTAGCGAAAATTCGCAATCAGATTTCCATCCTGGTAGCGATGCGTCACCATGAGCGTGGTGGTGTGACTCACATCGCGCTCCTTGATGAGCAACGCCATGATGGTGTGTGCGGTGATGGGGTCTAGACCCGCGGTGGGCGAGTCATAGAGAACCAGGGGCGGGTCGGTGACGACGGCGCGGGCGATTGCAGCACGACGCCGCATGCCTCCCGAAAGCTCACTGGGGAATTTTTCAAGGGTGCCGGATAGTTCGACAAACTCGAGCGCCTGGACTACGCGAGGATGCACCTGATCGATCGGGCAACGGATGGATTTCTGATTGAGCAGCGGGTACGCCACGTTCTCTTCGATGTTGAGCGAGTCGAATAGAGCGCTTTCCTGGAACAGCATTCCCATCTTGCTGCGGATTTCGAACAGATCCTTTTCTGCCATGCTGGTCAGATCTTTGTCGAAGGCGTAGACCTTGCCGGAATCAGGCTTCACGAGCCCGAGGGCCGTCTTGAGCACCACGGTCTTGCCGCTTCCGGCCGCTCCGAGAATGACGCGCGACTCCCCCTGAAATGCCTCGAACGAGAGGTCGTCCAAGGCCACTTCACCGTCGAACGAAACGGTGACGTGTTCAAAGCGCAAAATGGATTTCCGGGAGTCGTCCGCCATCGCTTACCCGGACTGGCTGACAAAGACCTTGGTGATCATCAGGTCGAAGATGAAGATGGCCACGGTGGCGGCAACGACGGCCTGGGTGGTGGATCGGCCCACGCCTTGCGTGCCGCCGGTGGTGCGGAGCCCGTAATAGCAGCCCACAAGCGAGATCGTGAACGCGAAGACCACCGGCTTGAAGATGCCGCCTTGCACCACGTCACCCCAATCGAGCGCCTGCCATACCGTAGTCCAGTATTGTTTCGGGCTCAGACCGAGGAAAAACTCGGCGATGATGAAGCCCCCGAACATGCCGACAAAATCGGCAATCACGGTGAGCATGGGGAGCATAACAGAAGTGGCGATCAGGCGAGGCGTCACCAGCTTCTGAATGGGATCGGTGCCCAGCGCGCGCATGGCATCGATCTGCTCGCTGACCTTCATGGAGCCGAGTTCGCTGGCGATTCCCGAGGCGTTACGTCCGGCCACCATGAGAGCCGTCAGCACGGGACCCAGTTCGCGCGCTAGCGTAAGCGACACAAGGGTGCCAGTCTTACCGACTGAGCCATACTGGGCCAAGGCGCGGGACATCTGCAAGGCCATGACCGCGCCGGCGAAGAAACCGGTGATGGCGGCGATGGCCAGGCTGCCGACACCGATGGTGTCCATCTGCAGGTAGATGTCGTCCCAATAGTGTGGACTGCGCAGGATGTTCCGGAACGCCTTGCCCGCTAACGTGAGAAACTCTTGGACGGCGAGAACGGGCTCTTTCAGCAGATCCAGCAATGTAGGTCGGTCCCCGTATTCTCGATGCTACCATACCAATATCGGTGCAAACGTGAAAGGGCTTACCGACATCGAAGGCATTCGCGTCGGGCACATCTCCGACTTCGAAGCGATCACGGGTTGCACGGCGATCCTATGCGAGCAGGGAGCAGTGGGTGGGGTAGACATTCGCGGCTCGGCTAGCGGGACAGAAGAGATCGCGACACTCGACCCGGGCCATGTGGATCCGCAAGTCCATGGCATCTTGCTGACGGGCGGGAGCGCCTTCGGGCTCGAGGCGGCGTCGGGAGTGCGGCGTTATCTGGAGCATCGAGGCGTGGGTGTGGCGGCGGGACCCGCCCGCGTGCCCATCGTGCCAGCCGCCGTAATCTTCGATCTTGGCATCGCCAAGGCGGGAGTTCGTCCCAACGCTGCGATGGGTGAAGCGGCCGCCTCGGCAGCGACGTCCAACCCGGTGGCAGAGGGCTCGGTGGGTGCGGGCACCGGCGCCACGATCGGCAAGTTGTACGGCATGGGCCAGGCTATGAAGGCAGGCGTGGGTTCGTTCACCGTGATGCTGCCCGGCGGGGTGATGGTGTCGAGCCTGGTGGTGGTGAATGCGTTGGGCGATGTGCGCGATCCGGAAACCGGCAAGATCGTCGCCGGTGCTCGAAAAGCAAAAGACAGCCGCGAATTCGCCAATACGGTGGAGGCGATGAAGCATGGTGCGATCGGCAGCTTCATTCGCAGTAACACCACGCTTGGAGTGGTGGCCACGAATGCGAAATTGTCCAAGGTACAGGCCACGAAACTCGCCCAATTCGCGAGCCTGGGGATGGCGCGCTCGATCTACCCGGTGAATACGATGTTCGATGGCGACACGGTGTTCGCATTGTCGCTGGGTGACCATCAGGCGGACATCAACATTCTGGGCGTAGCGGCTGCCGATGCCATGGCGCAAGGTATTCTGCGCGCGGCGAGGTTGTCAAAGACTCTCGGCGGCGTGCCGGGATTGGGGTGAGCATGCAGGCGGCGCGAAGGAAGCGTTCGGGACAGGCGCTTTCGGAGTTCGTCGTGTTGTATGCGGGCGTGGTTCTTCCCCTCACCTTCATGATTGTGTTCGTGGCGGAGATGCTGTGGGTATGGCATGGCGTGAACGATTTCACACGCGACGGCGCGCGCTATGCTTCCACGCACTGCTGGACCTCCGACGGCAGCAACGTGCTCGCCTACATGGAAAGTCACGTTCCCGCGATTCTGGATCGTTCGGTATTCGAGAACGGCGACGCCGGGATCTCGATTCAGTACTTCACGGACGGAGGCGTGACTCCGTTCAGCAGCGACAGTTGCTCAGGCATCTGCGTGCCCGCGACGGTGAGTGTCAGCATCACCAACTACCAGTTCCTGAGGTTCGCCAGCTTCATGAAGCAGCCGCCGGTAAAAATCCCGCCATTTACGACGGTGCTGCCGATGGAGAGCGCCGGTTACCAGGATGCCTCAGGAGTGTGCGTGCCATGAATTCCCCAAGGAAGGCTCATGTCTAATACGGCCCTGATGGTCGCCTCCAGCGACGAGAATTTCCGCGAGATGGTGCGGGACAGCCTGCTGAATATTCCGAACGCCAAGATTGTGGCGGAGTATCGGGAGGTGGCGGCCAATCTTTACATCCGCGTGTTGCAGGATCTGGAGCGCAATCCCGGGGCGGGATTGATTGTAGACCTCTCGGGAGATCCGGAGGGTGCGATCAAGGCGGTGGAGAAAGTCAAGCAGGCCGCACCCGATCTTTTCGTGATCGTTTCCAATTTTCATGCAGATGGGGAGACGGTGATCGCGTGCATGCGTGCCGGGGCCAACGAGTTTTTGCTGCAGCCGATCAAGCGGACCGAATTCCGGGATGCCATGGGGCGCCTGGATCGCGCGCCCAAGCACGCTGTGGCGGGGGAGAGCAAACTCGGGAAGCTCTACACATTCATCGGAACCAAGGGGGGAGTGGGCACCACCACGCTGGCAGTGAACTTCGCCTCGGTGCTGGCACAACGGAAGCTCTCGACGGTGATGATCGACCTCGATTGGGTGGGTAACGACGTGGCAATGCAACTGGGGGCGTCGCCGCAGTACACCTTGATGGAAGTGGCGGAGAATCTGGATCGCATGGACCAGGCGCTATTCGAGGGCTTCGTCACGCGCGATCCGTTGGGTTTTTTCGTGGTGGGTCCGCCCGATGCCCTGGAGCAACATGGGCATTTCGGCGACCACATGATTCGCGAGTTTGCGACTTTTCTGGTGGATAAGTACGACGCGATTGTGATTGATGGCGGGCGCGCTGTGTCGAACGAAGTGGTGCTGGCGGCGGCGCAGGTTTCGGCAGCGGTGTTTCTGGTGATCGATCAGGAGTTTCCTTCGATTCGCAATGCGCAGCGCTACATCACGTTCCTGATGCGCATGGGTTTCAATCAGGAGCAGATTCGTGTGGTGGTGAATCGGTACACCAAGAAGGTGACGGCGGCCACGGCGAACCTGGAGCAGATCCAGCAGACGCTGAATCAGCAGGTGTTCTACGGGATTCCGCCATCGCCCGTGGTGATTTCGTCGATCAACAAGGCGCGGCCGTTCGTGGCGAATCGCGAGCAAGCCGGAGAGTTGGATCGCATCTTCCGGGCATTTGTGGACAAGGCGACGGGACGCAAGAAGGCACCCGAAGGCAAGGCGGCGAAGGCCGGGTAGTTTTGCCGTTGGGGCTGAAGAGATGCGCGCAGGCCCGCTGGTTTACGTCGGCGCTGCCGCTCTCCCTGTTACCGGATCCGCGTAAGGCTCTAATCGATCGCGAATCTGCCGAATGTATCGCACTGGGGGGCGAGCTCCGTACCGCGGCAAAAGATCGGTGCGGTCCGCGAAGAAAAAGAGCATAAAATGAATAGTCCTTTCAGGAGAAATGATTGGGTAGCCGTCCGCTAGTTCGGCCCGGGTCCGGGTCTGACCGTTGGTTCGAAATCAAGAGCCAGGTGCATCACAAGCTGCTCAACGCGCTCACAGCGGAACAACTCAAAGATCTGAACAAGGAGAGCGTCCGCGGGCAAATCGGCGCGGTGGTGGAGAAGTTGATCATCGACGAAGCGCTGCCGATTACGCTGGCTGAACGCGAGAAGCTGATCGAAGAGGTGCTGGACGAGGTATTCGGCCTGGGGCCGCTCGAGCCGCTGCTCAAAGACCCATCCATCAGCGACATTATGGTGAACGGATTCGACAACGTCTACATCGAGCGTGGCGGCCGCGTGGTGGAGACTAACGTCCGGTTCAAGGATCAGGCGCACGTGCGCATGATCATCGAGAGGATCGTGTCGGCGGTGGGGCGCCGAATTGACGATTCATCGCCGATTGTAGATGCGCGCCTGTTGGACGGTTCGCGAGTTTGCGCCGTAATTCCGCCGCTCTCGCTGATCGGGCCGGTGATGTCGATTCGGCGTTACGGAAAGAAGGTTCTCTCCACGGACGATCTGCTGAGAAACGAGAGCCTCACCACCGGGATGCTCGACTTCCTGAGTGGCTGCGTGCAGGCGCGGCTCAACATCGTCATCTCGGGCGGATCGGGGTCAGGCAAGACGACCATGCTGAACACCATGTCGCGCTTCATCCCCGAAGAGGAACGCATCGTGACGATTGAGGACACGGCGGAGTTGCAACTCCAGCAGAGCCACGTGGTACGGCTGGAGACGCGCCCTCCGAACATCGAAGGAGCGGGTGCGGTGACGCAGCGAGATCTGGTGATCAATACTCTGCGTATGCGTCCGGACCGAATCATTGTCGGGGAGTCGCGCGGCGCAGAGGCGCTCGACATGCTCCAGGCGATGAATACTGGCCACGATGGATCGATGACGACCGTCCATGCAAATGCTCCGCGCGACGCGTTTTCGCGGCTGGAGACGATGGTGATGATGGCCAGCCAGCACGTGCCGGATAAGGTCATCCGGCAGCAACTCGCCAACGCCATTAATATTGTGGTGCATTGCGCGCGTCTGAGCGACGGAACGCGAAAGGTGACCGGGATCGCGGAAGTAGTAGGCGTGGAGGACGACCTGGTGGAGATGCAGGATATCTACGAGTTCGAGCGTTCGGGGATCAGTCCGCGAGGAAAGATCTTGGGACGTTTTCAGGCGACAGGCGCGCGGCCGGTGTGCCTGGATCGGCTGAAGGCGTATGGGATTCATTTGTCGGAGTCGATTTTCGAGGAGAGGCATGAGGTGAAGGAGAGGTAGGGGTGGCGCAAACACTCCTGTTTGCCGCGTCGAGACTCTTCTCGACGCTTTTCGGTTTGTCCACCAGATTTGTTATGCGCAGGGTTTTCGACGCCGCAAAACGGGAAGACTTGCCGTGTCGTTGGAATTGGCGGTCGCGCGAAAAGTCTTGACACGGGTCTCGAGACGGCAAACAGGAGTATTTACGCCACGGCTTCGGTTTGATTAATGGCTTAAGATGTTCGTCGTCGCTTCATTTTTGATCTTCTCCGTGGCGCTGTTCACGGCGGGATATTACGTGTGGTCGGTACCCCAGCAGGAGGCCGAGCAGATGCTGGGAGCTCGGCTTCGCGAACTGAGGGCCAACGTCCGAAGCCGCTCGAAGGGTGCTTCGGAGCTCCTGCGGCGGGAGCATCGCGGGGCGTTTGCGTTTCTGGGCGATCTGGTCTCCTGGGTGGGAATTTTGCGGCGTCTGCAGGAGATGATCGAACAGGCGAATCTGCGATATCGGGCCGCCGACGTGTTTGGACTCAGCGTCTTGTTGGCCCTGACGGGATTTGTCGTGTTCGGAGTCGCGGTTGGCTGGAATCTGATCCTGGTGCAGATCCTGACGGCGGTGGCATTGGGAGTGGCGCCGGTGTTCTACATCCGGCGGGTGCGTTCAAGACGGTTGCACAAGTTCGAAGAGCAGTTGCCCGATGCGATCGACCTTTTTACCCGCACTATGCGTGCCGGGCACAACATCCACAGTGGGCTGGAGACGATTGCCACGGAGACGGCCGATCCGGTCCGGATGGAGTTCAAGAAACTGGTAGAAGAACTGGCGCTGGGTTCCCAAGTGGAGCCGGCGCTTCACGAGTTGGGACGGCGGGTCCCGCTCATCGACCTCAAATTCTTTATCATCGCCTTGATCCTGCAGCGACAAACTGGGGCGAACATGGTCAGCGTGCTCGAGAATCTGGCGATGCTGGTGCGCGAACGTCTGAATATGGCGGCGAAGTTGAAGGCGCACACGGCGCAGCAGCGCTTCTCGGCGGGGCTGCTGTGTGTCCTGCCGATCGTCGTGGGGCTGGGATTCTGGATTCTCAAACCGGAATATGTGCGACTCTTGTGGACCGATCCGGTAGGCACGAAGTTCTTCACCTATGCGATCATTTCCGAAATCGTCGGCATCCTGGTGATCCGAAAGATCGCCAACATCCGCGTATGAGGACAGCATGCTGACGAATGTGCTCTTCTTCCTGCTGACCGGCACCACGCTGAGCGTACTGCTGTGGACCTGCGTTGAGCTATTCCGCACGCAAGAGGATCCGCTGGGCGACCGTCTGGAGGAGCTGCAGTCGCGAGCTTTGGTAGTGGCACAGCGGACGGCGCGCCGCAAGACCTCGGGCCGCGGTTTGGATCGCATCCTGGTGCTTGTGGGCCAGGTGCCCGGCGGCGAAGACTGGCTGCACGAGACGGAGCGACTGCTAAGCCGGGCAGGAATCCGGCGAAAATCGGCGCTCGCCATCTACGTGATTCTGACGCTGCTGTTTTTGCTGGTGATGTCAGCGCTGATGCTCTGGGTGGAGCGTGGCAATCCGGCGACCTCGGTCCTCATTGGCTTGCTGGTGGCGCTTCTGCTCGGATTTCTGCTGCCCAAGATGGTGTTACAGCGTATGGTGAAGCGCTATCGGAGCAAGTTGCAGGAGGCGCTGCCGGATACGGTGGATCTGCTGGGCATCGTACTAGGTACGGGTCTGGCGCTCGATCAGGCAATGATGCGGGTGAGCGAGGAGATGGAGTACATCTACCCCGAACTGGCCGGCGAGTTCGCGACGGTGGTGATGCAGGTGCGCGCCGGGCAGGAGCGGACCACTGCCTTCACGCAGTTTGTGCGGCGTACCGGGATTGAGGACATCAAGTCGCTGGCGGCGATGATCGTGCAGAGCGAGAAGTTCGGCACGAGCCTGGGGCAAGCACTGAAGGTGTATGCGGACGCATTGCGCAATCGACGGAGGCTGCGGGCGGAGGCGGCGGTTGGAAAGGCGGGCATCAAGATGCTGTTCCCGATCGTGATCTTCATTCTGCCCGTGCTCTTTGTGATTACGCTGGTGCCAGGTTTGCTGAGCGTGCTGCAGGATCTGAAGATATTGGGTGGCGGCAGGTAGGGCGAGTCTATGCTTTGCCCAGAAATCCAGAGCGTCGCGCACATTGAGTGGCCTGCACCAAACGAGTTCACCCGAAACGATACACTAATTTCTGGATGAAAATTGAAACCTTGGCCGTGCACGCTGGACGGCACATCGACCCCGCCACCGGCGCCGTCACCCTTCCGATCCACCTCTCGACAACGTTTGAACGGAGTGCCGCAGGCGAATATCCGTTGGGCTTCAGCTACTCGCGCGAAGGCAATCCGAATCGCCACGCGCTCGAGGAGTGCCTGGCGGCACTGGAAGGCGGCAGTGAGGCGCTGGTGTTCTCTTCCGGACTTGCAGTCGCCACAGCACTGGTGCAAGGTCTCGAACCCGGCGATCACCTGATTGCTCCCGACGATGTGTACTGGGGCCTGCGGAAAGTCATCGGCGATGTGTTTGGGAAATGGGGCCTCGAGACTAGCTACGTCGATATGACCGATGTGGAGGCGGTGCGGGCGGCCATCCGGCCGAGTACAAGACTGATATGGACGGAGACTCCGTCGAATCCGTTGATGAAGGTGACCGACCTTCGAGAGATCGCACAATTGGCGCGCGACGCCGGGTCCAAGATCATTACGATCTGTGATGGCACGTTCGCCACGCCGATTCTGCAGCACCCGCTGGATTGCGGCATCGATATGGTGTGCCACTCGACGACCAAGTACATCAGCGGACACAGCGACGTGGTAGGCGGGGCGCTGATCACGCGCCATCAGAATTATCTGTTTGAACGGGCAAAGAAGGCGCAGCGCTACGGCGGCGCCGTGCCTTCGCCGTTCGACTGCTGGCTCTCGCTGCGCGGCATCGATACGCTGCCCTGGCGGGTGCGGGCGCATTCGGACAACGCTCTGCGGGTGGCGCGGCATTTGAAGATGCACCCGGCGGTGGAGACGGTGCACTATCCGGGACTGCCCGATCATCCGGGTTACGAGATCGCGGCAGGGCAGATGTCGGCATTCGGCGGAATGCTGTCATTCCAGGTGAGCGGCGGGCGGGAGACGGCGATGCAGGTGGCGGCGCGCTGCTGTCTTTTCATTCGCGCGACGAGTTTGGGGGGAGCGCATAGTTTGATCGAGCATCGGGCGTCGGTGGAAGGGCCGCAGAGTCGGACGCCGCAGAATCTGCTGCGGCTGTCGGTGGGGCTGGAGCACTCCGACGATTTGATTGCGGATTTAGACCAGGCATTGGGGTGATCCAATAGCTCTCAACTGGGGCAGACATCCGAAAAGCGTCGACCTGAGTGTCGACGCGGCAGACAGGAATGTCTGCGCCACAGTCACTATCTATGCGCCAAGCCTTGTAGCAGGAAATCTAAGGCGTCCCCACGATTGTCGAAGATCGCCCGACTCGGGAACCTCTTCTTCAAATCCGCGTACGTCTTTTGCAATGCCTTGAGCACGTGGCCCGAAATCCCGGTGAGATCGAACACGACCAGCGTGCGATCCGGACTGTCGTACAGACCCATTACCGCTTCCACAATCGAATATACGCTGACCGGTGAACTCTCCTGCCGGGGATCGGCGATATAGAAGAGATTCATCCACGCTTCGTCTTTGGCGCGATCCTCAGCCAGCTGCGCCTCCGGTGTCCAATCGGGGACCACCGGATTGAAGATTCCGTTTCCGGGAAACCCTCTCCGTACTAACTCGGCGGTGAACGACTCGCGCCACTTGTTGTTGCCGCAGGTCCCGCCTAAAAAAACCAATGTCTGGTGCGTCATCTCATTTCCTGTCTTCGCGCTTCTCCTCTTTCAAGCGGCGGACCTCCTCCAATCTCTCGCCAATCCTCTTCTCCACGCCGCGATCGGTCGGGTGGTAGTAGCGATGGCCGGCCAACGATGGCGGCAGGCATTCCATTCCAGGCACACCGTCCTCAAATTTGTGGGCATGCTCGTAGCCCTGCGAGTATCCCCACTCCTTCATGGCGCGCGTCACCGCATTGCGCAGATTCATGGGAACGGGTTCGGCGATGGTCTTCTCCACGTCGGCATGAATTGCGCCCATGGCACGATATGCCGCATCCGACTTGGGCGCCATCGAGAGATAAATTACGGCCTGTCCCAACGCCAGGTCGCCCTCGGGAATACCGAGAAAATGGACCGCTTGCATCGCGGCAACAGCCTGCTCCAGAGCGCGCGGATCGGCCAATCCGATATCCTCGCTGGCCATGCGAATCAGGCGGCGAGCGATGTACAAGCGGTCCTCACCCGCCTCCAACATGCGCGAGAGCCAATACAGCGCCGCATCCACATCGCTCGACCGCACCGATTTGTGCAGCGCCGAGATCAGATTGAAATGTTCCTCGCCGCCCTTGTCGTACAGCAGCACCTTGCGCTGCATGGCGTCCTGGACCGCGGCCTCCGTGAGTTGTCCGGAGGACGCAGCCGCGGCCGCTTCCAGCGTGTTGTACGCCTGGCGGGCGTCGCCGTTAGCGTAGATGGCGATCTGCTCCAGCAGCTCGGGCGAGGCCTCCAGCCCGATGACCGGGAGTGCCCGCCCCAACAGAGTCACTACCTCGGGGACCGTGAGGCCGCGCAAGGCATAGACCCGCGATCGCGAAAGCAGTGCTGAGATCACCTCAAACGACGGGTTCTCGGTGGTCGCGCCAATTAAGATGATGTCGCCCCGTTCCACGTATGGTAGAAATGCGTCCTGCTGGGCCTTGTTGAAGCGATGGATCTCATCGATGAAGAGGATGGTGCGACGGCCCAGGCGGCGGAGTTTCTCGGCATCCGCCATCACCGCTTTAATTTCCTTGATGCCGCTCAACACCGCGCTGAACGGGATGAATTCACAGCGTGTGACGCCGGCAATCAGTTTAGCGAGCGTGGTCTTTCCGACGCCCGGCGGTCCCCACAAAATGATGGAGGTCAGTTCATCACGCTCGATCTGGCGGCGTAGCGGCTTCCCCGGCCCGAGGATGTGTTCCTGCCCGATATAGTCTTCGAGGCGCTCGGGACGCATCCGTTCCGCAAGAGGACGTTTGGCACCACCAGGCTCGGGTGCGAGTGGCGGCGTGGTGTCGAAGAGGCTCATGATCGCTGCACTCTTTGACGCCGCGCCTCATACAATAGAATGCCGGCGGCCACCGCGGCATTCAGGGATTCCACACCCACAGTCGGTATTGAGAGATCCAAAGCCGCGGAGCGCAACGTGCTGCCCACGCCCCGAGCCTCGTTGCCGATCACGAGGCCGCAGGGCGCAGTCAGATCAGCGTCCGCCAGCGACCGGCCCGGCGCATCCTTGCGAACGGGGACGCCGGCGTAGAGCTCCACCCGCTTTTGTTGGACCGCGGCACATGCAAGTGCAGGATCCACACCGGCCAGGAACGGTACGCGGAAGAGAGAGCCGGCCGAAGAGCGCAGCGTTTTGGGATGGAAGGGGCTCACGGTTCCCTTGAGGAAGAGGACGCCGGTGGCACCGAACGCCTCTGCCGCACGCACGATGGTGCCTGCATTCCCGGGGTCCTGCAGGCCGTCGAGCACTACCAGCAAAGGGCGTCCGCGAAACAACTGGTCGAGGTTCCAGACCGGGGGGATTACCAACGCCATCACGCCCTGGCTGGTCTCGGTGCCGGAAATCCGCTGCAGCAGGGAATCGGGCAGCACCACCACCCTGACGCCGTTCAGACGGCGCACATGGGCCTCCGCGGCCGAACGTACGGACTCCGCCGCAAGAACCATGACCACCCGGCAATCGCTGCGCAACGCCTCTTCCAGCAAGTGAAAGGTCTCCGCCACCCACCAGCCCTGTTCGGTGAGTTCACCGCGTACGATCGCGCGCCGAACGTCCTTCAGCAGGGGATTCGCGGCGCTGGTGATCGTCTCAACCTTCAGCATCTGATTACAATAGGGTTCTGAACGTTCAGAATAGCGCAGATGAAAAAGGCCGCACGGGTCGGAATCCTGTTGGCAGTAACCGCATTATTGGGCTGGATTGTTTATCTCTCCATACAGATCGGGCGGCAATCCACTCGGGATGAAGCACAACCTGCGGACCTCATCCTGGTGCTGGGCGCGGCGGAGTATCGCGGCCGCCCCTCGCCGGTGCTGCGTGCACGGCTTGACCACGCCTGGGAACTGTACAACCGCCACCTTGCACCTTTGATCCTGACGACGGGCGGCGCGGGGGGCGACCCCGTGTTCACAGAGGGTGGAGTCGGCCGCGCCTATCTGATGACGCGCGGTGTGCCTTCGGAATCGATCATCGTGGAGGATGAAGGCGAGAGCACGCTGGAATCGACCGCCATGGCGGGCGAAATTATGCGGCGCATGGGGTTACATTCGGCCATCGTGGTGAGCGACGGTTATCACATCTATCGCGTCAAAAAGATGCTGCAGTTCCGAGGCCTGAATGTGTATGGGTCGCCGCGCAAGGAACTGGGCAACGATTCCTTCAAGGAGCGACTTCGGGAGCGCTGGAACTACGTAAAGCAGGCGATCGGCTATCTGCTGTGGAGCGCCGGCGTCGGCATGTAGCTCAGCCGGCGGCCTGCATCGCGGCCAACGACTCTTTGATCGAGGGACTCTTCCCTGCCTCGACGTCGCGACGCCGCAGCTGGTGGAATTTCGTGAGAATTTCATTGGCGCCAGCGAGAGCGGCGACGCGGTCGGCGAATGCATCGATCGCGGCACCGGGCACCGCATAAAGGGCCACGTCGTCTGTGAGTACATCGAGATAGGCGCGGGCTCCGCAGCATCCCAGGCTGAGTGCCGACCGGCCGCTGTTTCGTGCTTGTGGGATGATGGCGCAGGCAGGACGGCCCATGGCTGGCGGCAATCCCGATTCGAGTTGTTGAGAGGCCTCGGAGAGGATCAGTGTCTGGCTGGCCTGCACAACCAGCAGAACCACGTCCGGCGGCAACGGAATCTCCGACAACGGTCCGTAGATGACGTGGCCGGGTTTGGAGGCGAGCACCGGAATGGCCGCAATATCCTGTTCGCGAACGTACGTCAGGTCGGCAAAGACTTTTAAGGCGTCGCCCAAGTCCGCAGTCGAGGCGGGACTCATTTCGAGACTGTGGGTGTAAAGCCCGATCGAGCAAAGTGCGTGGTCGGCGGCGGAAGTCGCAAACACCCGCTTGGCGGCTTCTTGCCAGAAACGGCAGCCGGCGGGGGCGTGGCCGGACCAGGAGTCGACGCCGGCGGGAACCTGGTCCGCCAGGCATACCGCGACGGGGGGCTGGGTCAGATGCAGGGAATCGGTCAGGGATCGGGCGATTTCGGAATAAGATTTCATCGCTTTCAGCTTACCGTGGCGGCGGAAATTTTAGCTTGCCGTTGCTACTATCTCATAGTAGACTCAAATGCGAGATAGTAGATCGTGAACCAACCAGCCAAGTTTACCAAGCTCGAACTGCAGATTCTGGAGGCGCTCTGGGCTCAGGGAAAGGCCTCCATTCGTGAGATTCAGGAAGCCTTCCCCGAGCCCCGCCCCGCGTACACCACCATCCAGACCACGGTCTACAGGCTGGAAGGCAAACAGGCGCTGAGGCGTGTCCGCAAGATCGGGAATGCCGATATATTTGAGCCAACGGTGGCGCGCGATGTGACGCGATTAAGACTTTTGGACGAGATCCTGAGTTTTTTCGGGGGGCGCGCGCAACCGATGATGGCACAACTGGCGGAAGCCGGGAAACTGACGCTCGACGATGTTCGCGAACTGGAGAAGACCATCAGGAAACTGGACCAGCAGCACAAAGCGGAAAGGAAGCCACCATCCAAATGATCCGGGAACTGACCAATCATCTGTGGCAATCCACGTGGTTCGCCTTTGGTGCGGGACTGTTGATTCTCGCGTTGCGCCGTAATCGTGCCAGTGTCCGCTTTTGGGTATGGTTCGGCGCGTCGATGAAATTCCTCCTGCCCTTTGCGCTGCTGACGAGTGCCGGCCAGTTCCTTCACCGGGCGGATGGCAACCCGACAAGCGTACCCGTGGCGGTCGCATCTACAATCTACGAGATTAGCGAGCCGTTTCCGGTAAGGCCTGGAGCGCCATTGGCCGGCAGTGCGCACGACTGGTTGACTGTGACGATGCTCGCGATTTGGGCGTGCGGCTTAGTAGCCGTGTGTCTGGTGCGTTTGCGGGAGTGCCTCCGGATCCGCGCCGTGGTACGCAATAGCAGGTGGGGCAGGTGGCCGGCGTGTCCAGTCGATATCCGCTTCTCACGCAGTCTCCTGGAGCCTGCCGTGGTCGGTGTATTCCGGCCGGTCCTCCTGATTCCCGAGGGCATCGAAGGGCGCTTGACCGCGCCACAATTGGCCGCCGTGGTGGCCCACGAGCTCGCACACATGCAGCGCCGCGACAATCTGTTCTCCGCGGCTCACATGATGGTCGAAGCGTTGTTCTGGTTTCATCCGCTGGTGTGGTGGATCGGCTCCAGACTGGTGGCGGAGCGCGAACGTGCCTGCGACGAAGAGGTGCTTCACGCGGGCAACGAACCCCGGGAATATGCGGAAGCGATCCTCAACGTCTGCAAGGCCTATTTCGAGTCATCGCTGGCGTGCGTTTCGGGCGTGGGCGGGTCCGACTTGAGGGAAAGAATCGAATTGATTTTCTCCTCGCGCACCTTGCAGAACATGACCCGCGCCAAGAAATTCCTGGTGGCGAGCGCGGCGGCCGCTGCTTTGCTCCTTCCCTTGGCCATCGGCATCGTCAACGTGCCAGCGATTCGCGCCCAAGCCCAGGCCGAGAAGCCGCCGACCTTCGAGGCCGCATCCATCAAGCCGATGGATGCGCCAAGCGGCGGCAGGCGTGGACCGAGCGGTGGTGACGTGCGGATCACGGCCGAGAGCGGGCTGGTCTCCGCAAGGTATGTGACTGGCCGCGGCCTCATTCGTGAAGCGTACCGCCTCACCGACCGGCAAATCGCCGGCGGACCGGCCTGGCTCGATTCCGACGGGTTCACCGTGGAGGCCAAAGCAGCGGGACCCGCGAGCACCACTCAACTCCGGCGGATGCTTCAGGGAATGTTGAAGGAGCGCTTTCACTTTACCGGACACTTTGAAACCAAAGAGATGCCGGTTTACGTGTTGACGGTGGCCAAGAACGGACCGAAGGTGCGCGAACTCAAGCAAGGCGACCCCATTCCGAACAGGATTGGCCACCGCACGGCCACACCGGGCCCCGCGATGATTTTCCACGCCAGTATGCCGGACTTTGCGTATTTCCTGTCACGGTTCGACCGTCATGTGGATCGGCTCGTGGTGGACCAGACAGGACTTCAAGGCATTTATTTCTTTGGGATGCAATGGGGCGACGACGAGGATTTCCTGACCGTAATGCAAGAGGAATTCGGCCTCAAGTTGTCCTCGCAAAAGGCCTCCGTCGACATATTGGTGATCGATCACATCGAAAAGCCGGACGCCAATTAAGGGAATCGTCATGCTGTCGCAACTGATGAATCATCTCTGGCAATCGACCGTGTACGCAGTGGGCGCGGGCCTGTTGACACTGGCGCTGCGCAAAAATCGGGCCCATGTCCGCTTCTGGCTTTGGCTTTCGGCATCGCTGAAATTCCTCGTTCCTTTTGCGCTCTTGATGAGCCTGGGAAGCTTCGTGGAATGGAAACCAGCCCCGATGGCGCGAGGCGCTGCGACCGTCCCAAATGCAGTCTTCGAAGCCGCCGAACCATTTGCGGCCGCACTTCCCGCCGTACCCTCGAAATCCAACTCTCATAATTGGGCGGGACTGCTAGCGGCTAGCATCTGGGCCTGTGGACTCTCTGTCATCGCGGGGCTACGGCTGCGGGCCCTGCTTTGCATACGAGCGGCTGTGCGCGAGAGCCAATCGCGCAGGTCACCCGGCTGTCCGATCGACATCCGATTCTCGCGCACTCTCATCGAGCCTGGGGTGGTTGGCGTATTGCACCCTGTCCTGATGCTCCCGCAAAATATCGAGGAGCACCTCACTGCCCCACAACTCACCGCAGTCATGGCCCATGAACTCGCGCACATCCGGCGCCGCGACAATCTCTTTTCCGCGATCCACATGGTTGTGGAAGCGCTGTTCTGGTTTCACCCCCTGGTGTGGTGGATCGGAACGCGGCTCGTCGAGGAGCGCGAGCGCGCCTGCGACGAAGAGGTCCTCCATCAAGGCAATCAGCCGATTGACTACGCCGAAGGCATCCTGAATATTTGCAAGCTGTATGTGGAGTCGCCGCTGGCATGCGTATCCGGAGTCACCGGATCGAACCTGCGAAAGAGAGTCGAGACGATCCTCGCCAATCGCCTTTCGGCGCAATTGGGCATTACCAGGAAGTTGTTGCTGGGCTCCGCGTGCGTCCTGGCATTGGCACTGCCCTTCGTCATAGGCATGCTCCACGCGCCGTTGCTCCGCGCTCAGGGCAAGCCTATTCCAAAATTCGAAGTGACCTCGGTCAAACCCTGCAGAGACCCGAATAGCGGGGGACGGAACGGCGGACGCAACGGAAGCGGCGCTGCCTCTGCCGGACGCGTCGACCTGCCCTGCCGGACCGTCAAAGATTTGATCTCGAGCGCCTATCTCCTGTACGCCAACGGTCAGAACAATCCGCTCTCGCCGATGGTGGTACCCATCGAAGGCGGGCCCGCGTGGATCAATTCGGAACGTTACCAGGTCAGCGCGACATCCGCGTCCGCGGTGAGCCCGGCTTTGCTTCGCGGACCGATGATGCAGGCGCTCCTGGAAGATCGCTTCCAATTGAAGATCCATCGCGAGTTTCGCGAGGGTCCGGCCTACGCGCTTACCATCGCGAAGGGCGGCACGAAGTTGCACCCTACCCAAAACGGAAGCTGTGTCGACATCATGACGACCCATCCCTCCGCACTCGAGCCGGGCCAGAAGATCTGCGGCAGCAGCCGGAGCAAACGCTCGGGGCCAAACCTCACCTGGGAAGTGCCGGGAATGACGCTCGACGACTATTGCAAGTTGCTCAGCTTCGGGCTGGGACGTCCGGTGATCAACCAGACTGATCTACAAGGTTTGTTCGATTACAAGCTGATGTTCGCGGCCGATGAGAGCTTGCCGGGGTTACTGAATCGACCGGCCCGGGATGACACTGCATCGGACGAACCACCCGGCCCCACGATCTTCACTGCGCTCGTCCAGCAACTCGGACTCAAACTCGATCCGACGCGCGGGTCCAAGGAATTCCTGGTGATCGATCGAATCGAGAAGCCTGCGGAGAACTAAGCATGCTCGCGCATCTCTCCAACCATGCCTGGCAGTCCGCGTGGTTCGCAATCACAGCAGTGCTGTTGGCCTTCACGTTGCGGAAGAATCGGGCAGCGGTTCGCTTCTGGGTGTGGCTGAGTCCGTCGCTCAAATTCCTGTGCCGTTCTCGCTGCTGATGGAGTCTCGGGAGTCATGTGGAATGGAAACGGGCGGTTCAGACAATCGCGGATTCGCCTACTTCTTTTGCTCCCCCACAGCTTGCTTCGCAGGCGCCGGGCGCTTCTGCGTACGCCTCTTCGCCTCAATGGCCGACAGACGCAGAAATCCGGCCGCGGCGCGGAGCCTTACTTCTTCCTTATCGTCCTCAATCAGCGGCGCCAGGATTGGCATCATCGCCGGATCGTTCTGCAGCGCGAGCGAGTGGACTGCGGCCGCGCGCACTCGCCAGTCTTTATCCATCAGCGCATCCTGCAATCCGTCGATCGTAGCGCGATCCTTATCCTTCCCCAACAGTAGTGCCGCCGTCGCCCGCCCTGACACCCCGGGATCGGTCAACAAGGCCTGCATCGACGAAATCCCTTCCCCCAAACCAGGCACCGGCACGAAGCCCACGCCTTGCCGCAATGCGTACAGGAACGTCGTCCGCGGCGTCAGCATCATGCGCAAGGCGTCGCGCTTCTGCTTGGTCAGAAAGTTCGAAGCCGTCTTGCTCTCGCCCTGCAATACCGCGATCAGTGCCTCCTTGCCTTTCGCATCATGCAGAGACCACAACGCCTTGGCAGCGGCGAAGCTGACTTCCGGCACCTCGTCCTCGAGCGCCTGATGCAGGGCCGCAATCGCGGACTTGCTCCTCAATTCCGCCAACCCACCCACCACCGTCAGGCGCACCTCGACATCCTTGTCCTGCAGCATCGCTTCGAGCCGTTTCTGCATCGTCTCATTCTCGGCGGCGAGGCTCAGGGCCACCACTCCCTGTTTGCGGGTGTCCGGATTCCGGGCGTCCAGAGCGTGGCGGAGCAGCTCCACGCATTGTGCGTCCGTAACTGCCGCGGCCGCGGGTACGGCCAAGATCGCCAAGCTCCAAAGACTCATCAGTCGATTCGTGATCCCTGTTTTCACTCTCCCATTGTGCCTTGCCACACACCAGTTCTGTAACCGAATGTTTTCTTGACCGCGCGCCGCGCGACATGGGAACATCAAGCCACACCCATAGGTACGTTGAACGTCGCCGGTTAGTAAGTGCGCCCGCGCTCTGAGCAGGCGAGCGCGAACCATTTCCAAATTGAGGACATTATCGGATGAGCTTGAAGTGTGTCTGGACCCTTCTGGTCTGTCTGCCGCTGTTTTCCCAGAGTTACACGGGATCGATCGGAGGCCGCGTGGTGGATTCGTCAGGGCTGGCGATTCCACGCGCCCAAGTCACTGTCACCGAAGAATCGACTAACACCATTTTCAAGACGTTGACGAACGAGTCCGGTGATTTCGTCGTCTCCTATCTCAAGCCAGGCTCCTATCGCGCGGAATTCGCGGCGCCTGGATTCAAGGAGCATGTCGAGTCGGGCGTGCAACTGCAGATCAATCAGCAGCGCCGCATCGATTTTGCGATGGAGGTCGGCCAGGTCTCGGAGAAGGTGGAAGTCTCCGCCTCCGCGGCCCAAATCAACTATGTGTCTCCGGAGATCGGACAGGTGGTGGATGCCGACCAGTTGGTCAACCTGCCGGAGTTGGCATCGAACAGCCGCGGCCGGTCGCCGTTCCTCCTGGCGAAGCTCTTGCCCGGGGTCACCACCAACGGCAACACTTACACCAACATCAACGGCTTCAGTTTCTCGGGCGGACGCAAGACGACCAACGAGATCCTGGTGGACGGCCTGCCCACCACCAACCCTTCCGACGAAACTTACACTTTGACCCCCAGCCCCGATTCGATTCAGGAATTCAAAGTGCTCACCACGCCCTTCTCCGCCGAGTATGGACACACAGGCGGCGGCGTGATGATCGCGACCTCACGCTCGGGAAGCAACGCGCTCCATGGCAGCGCCTATGACCTGTTCCGCAATCGCATTCTGAATACGCGCGACTTTTTCTCGGCTACACAGAGCGCCACCAAGTACGTGCAGAACGATCCCGGGGGGACCATCGGCGGTCCGGTGATGATTCCGAAACTTTACAACGGTAAAGACAAGACGTTCTTCTTCGTCGATTTCAACGTCACGCTCGCATCGCAAGGCAATGGCGCGAGCTACCTGGTGCCCACCGACCTGCAAAAATCGGGCGACTTCTCTCAGACTCTGGCTGGCGGCCAAGTGGTTCCGATTTACGACCCCGCCACCGTGCACCTTGCCTCCGACGGCAAGACGATGATCCGCAATCCGTTCCCCGGCAACGTGATTCCCGGCAGCCGGATCGATCCAGTGGCTGCGCAGATCGTCAAGTTCTATCCGGAGCCGAATGCCAACATCAACGGCAACAATTATTTCGTTACGCCGCCCAGCACCAACGACAACTGGCAGTACCTGGGACGCATCGACCAGAACTTCGGCGCCAACGATCGCGCCTTCTTCCGCTTCGGACAGTACAGCCCTAACAATAATGCGGCCGTGGTGATTCCGAACAAAGCCAACAACCAGAACGCTGGGGGCTGGACCGACACGCAGGCCGCGATCAGCGAGACCCACGTATTCGGCCCGTCGCTGGTCAACGACTTCCGCTTCGGGTGGGTGCAGGAGGACAACTACACTACCATCACCGGCGGCGCTGCTCCCGAGCTGGGATTGAAAGGCGTGACCCTCGACAGCTTCCCGATCGTCAATGTGTCGCAGATGATCGGCCTGGGCGCCAGCGCTCCGAACCACGATCGCGACCGTAGCTGGGTCTTCAACGACGGCCTCACGCTCTCCAAAGGGCGCCACACCATCAAAATCGGCGCCGACTTCCGGCGGCAGATGTACAACAACTCGACTCCCGGCAAGCTACCCGGCACCTACACCTTCACCAACGCGTTCACCAGCTCGACGCCCAACGACACCAAGAGCGGCTACGCGCTCGCCGACCTTCTGCTCGGCACACCGCAGACCACCAGCATCAATATCAACGACTACACTTACCGCTTGAACATCAACAGTGCGGGAAGCTTCGTGCAGGACGACTTCAAGGTGACGCGCCGTTTGACCGTCAACCTCGGGCTGCGCTGGGAGTGGGACGGGCCGTACTCGGAGGCCAACAACCAGTTTGCCAGCTTCAACCCGCTCCTGGTCAACCACATCACGGGCAACCTGGGCGATGTCGAATTCGCCGGACGCAACGGCGCCCCTACGCACTTCTCGCCGAATATCTATCACGATTTCCTGCCACGCATCGGCTTCGCTTACAACATCCTGCCCGACACGGTTCTGCGCGGCGGCTACGGAATCTATCGCCTTCCAGCCATCGGCTACGCGAGCGTCGGACCCACGTCGCAATACGCGCGGTCGGCCACGTTCACCAGTCTCGACAACGGGGTCACGCCCGCGTTTACGCTGGCGAGCGGTGTGCCGTATGTGCCGTTCAACGTGGATGCCAATGGAAATCCCCTCATCCCAGCGAGCCTTACCAAGCCCACCAATAACGTAAATCAGCTCGAATTCCGCGACCGCACGCCTTACAATCAGACCTGGCAGCTCGGTGTGCAGCACCAATTCAAAGGCAACTGGCTGGCGGAGGCGGATTACGTGGGCACCCGCGGCGTCAAGCTGCCCGTCTCCATTCCCGAAAATCAATTGCCCGCGAGTTTGTGGGGCGTCTCCAGCAATCCGCAGGCTCTGCGCGAGTTCCCGCAGTATCTGAACGTGAGTCACCTGGCGAATGAAGGCAACTCGTTCTACAACGCCCTGCAGACCAGCCTGGTGCGCCGCTGGTCAAGCGGAGTGGTCTCGTTCGCGTACACGTTTTCGAAGATCACGGATTACATCGACGGCAGCATCCAGGATATCTACAACCTGCGTGCGGAACATGGCATCGCGTCCTACGACGTGCCGCATCGCTTCGTGGGCAACTACGTCTATCGGCTTCCGCTGGGCCGGGGAAGTAAGCTGCTGGCCGGTGTTCCGGTGGTGCAGGATGTAGTGCGGGGATGGGAGATCTCGGGCGTGACGGAGTTCCAGGTGGGTTTGCCGCTCTCGGTGTCGCAGAATAATGGAACCGGCGGCTTCACCGGCACGCAGCGTCCCAACCAGATCGCCGCCGCGGCACTGCCTCGTGGCGACCGCTCCCTCACCGAGTGGTTCAACGTCAACGCCTTCACCGTGGCGCCCGCCTTCACTTCGGGTACTGAGCCGCGATTCTCGTTCTATGGCCCAGGCATCAACAACTGGGACACGGCCCTGATGCGCAATTTCCCCGTTCGCGAGCGGCTCCGCATTCAACTGCGCGGAGAGTTCTACAACACCTTCAACCATCCGAATTTCAAAAACCCGAATACTACACTCGGCAACGCGCAGTACGGTAAGATCACTTCCGACAACGGAGCGCGCGTGATGGAACTGGCGCTTCGTGTCTTCTTCTAAACCAATGCGAATCCTCCTTCTCCTTGTCCTTTCGGCGGCGGCGATGCTGGGTCAGACCCGGCACGTCGTCGCCATTTCTCATCGCGGCGAGCACCTGCATCACCCCGAGAACACCATGCCGGCCTTTGAGGAGGCCATCAAGCTGGGCGCCGATTACATCGAGGTCGACGTGCGCACTACCGCGGACGGCAAATTAATCTTGAGTCACGATGCCACCGTGAACCGCTGCACCACTGGCCAGGGCGAAGTGTCGAAAATGACCTTCGACGAGTTGCGTGCGCTCGACGCCGGCAGCAAGAGCGGTCCCGAATTCGCCGGCACCCGCATGCCCAGCTTCGACGAGGTGCTCGATATGGCGCACGGCAAGATCGGCATCTACGTCGATGTAAAGCAGGTGTCGGCACAGGAATTGGTGAAGCACATCATGGATCACGGCATGGCCGATCACGTGGTGATCTACTCCGGCCGCATCTCGAAAGAGATCCAGCAGATCAATCCCAAGTTGAGGATCATGCCGGAATCGTCCAACGTCGATATCGTGACGCGCATCGTCAACGAGCTGCACGCGCCGGTGATCGCCTTCGGCGCATCCGACTGGAAGCCTGAGATCATCAAGATCGCCAAAGACTCGGGAGCCGAACTGTACGTCGATCGCATGGGCCCCACCGATGCGCCGACCGGTTGGCAGTCGGCGATCGATGAGGGCGCGGACGGGATTCAGACGGACCGTCCCGGAGAGCTGGTGCAGTACCTGCGAGAAAAGGGCTACAAGCGCTGACCATCGCCGCCGTGAGCTGGCGGTTCTACAATGGTCCGCATGATCCTGCAACGTAACCTGGTTCTGACCGCCTTGATCTCATCCGCCGTCACATTGCTGGGCGTGTGGTCTCTGGGAGGCGCGGTATTGCCGACAGTCGTTAAGTTCGATAACGCGAAGGTGCATGTGACCGAGGTGACTTCGGGCGTGCACGCGGTGCGCGAACGCGGCGTGCGCGGCGCCGACCAGGTCATCGTGTTTCTGGATGACTGCCGCTACGAGCGCATCGATCCCCAGACAGGAGAGAAGACGATTCGCGAGCGCAAGTCGGGCGACGTGATCTGGCACGATAAGGGTGAGGACGCCCCGCAGTTGACGAATGTAGGCTCGAAGCCCTACCGCGAGATCGTAATCGAACTGAAGTAACCGCTTCGTTATCGGTGCGCGGGTTGCAGAGCCCTGGTTGCGTTCACCACTCGCTGGATCGCATCCACCACCGCGGCGGGCTTCGAAAGCTGGATGTAGTGATTGGCGCCCGGCACGGCCATCCATTCTCCCTGTGCCGATAACGTGGAGAGCTCCTTCTGCAACTGCTGATGCTTCCACGCTCCTGCGGAAGCGCTGTCGCTCCATACCAACGGCTCTCCGGCAGTCAGCACCAGCAGCGGAATCATTGGCAGGCGCATCGGAGGCTTCGGCACTTCGTTCATGATCGTGTTGATTGCAGCGCGTTCCTGCTGCTCCCCGGTTTTCCAGGTCTCGGTCCGTGACATCTGACCGAGCAGTGAATCGACCTGCGGGGGAAATCGGAGCGGTGGTTCGTCCGTGCTCTTCGACGCGGCTTGGGATCGCGGCGTCCAGTACGACCGGAAGTCGTACGCCAATGCACCTTCATGCGTGGAGTCGACGAGCACCATGCCGATCACCTGGTCGGGATGCTTCGTCGTGAAGATTCGTACGTAGATGCCGCCCACCGAGTGCCCTACCAGCACATACGGAGGCGTGACGCCCGCGACGCTGAGCAGTTCGTGGAGATCGTCGGCGATCTGGTTGCCGGTGCGCGGTTGTTTGCCCAGACTGCTCCATCCGAAGCCGGCGCGATCGTAACTGCAGACTCTCGTAAATTTCGCGATCTCCGGTTGGACCAGGACCCAATCCAGCGAAACGCCTGGGAAACCCGACTCCAGAATGACCGCAGGCGAACCCGTGCCCGTGCAGTTGAGATGCAGCTTCGTCCCGCCGATGTCGATGATTCTTCCCGGCGCCGGAGGAATCACAGCAGGTATCGAGACAGCAGCCCATAAGAACAGTGTGAGGGCCGACAGCTCGCGATATGGCACGCTTCGCATGCGGTGCTCCATGGTACAAGAGAATTGCCGGGTGGTCAAAAAACAACTCCGTGAACGTAGGCCCAACGGCACACCCCTATGAAGAGATTGTCCCTTTCCTGCGCAGTAAGGGCAAGCGGGGGAGGCTCGCTTCGCTCGCGGGGTTGGGAGTTAGGGGTTGGGGGTGGGGAACACAAAACAGGGGCCGGGGGCCAGGGGCTGGGGAGAAGGTCCTGCGGCGCGGCACCATGCGACGTTGCGCGGAGCAGCATTGAGAGATCATCTCTTGGGCAGAGTAGGTGCGCTCGAGAGACCCAGATATCCATGCGTCCGCCGGAAATGCATCACGTCTTCCCTGCTCTTCCCTGGCACCTCGGCCCCGGGCACCCGGCTCCTGTCTTAGAATCGACCTATGGACCGTTCTACCCCATCGATCGCCGAAACGGTGGCGGTGGATCCTAATGCCGCGTCGGCGGCTGCTGATTCTGACGTGTCGCGGTTGACTTCGGCCTCTTCTGTCGCGGAGGACGACGGGCGGTTTGTGCCGGGCACGCTGCTGGGCGGGCGCTACCGCGTCATCGGCCTGTTGGGCCGCGGCGGAATGGGCGAGGTCTATCGTGCTACCGATTTGACGCTCGGGCAATCCGTCGCGCTCAAATTCCTGCCGGAAGAGGCATCGCGCAATCCGCGGCTCCTGGAGCGCTTCCACGGCGAAGTCCGCGTCGCGCGCCTCGTGTCGCACCCCAACGTTTGCCGCGTCTACGACATCGGCGAAGTCGAGGGGATGCCCTACATCTCCATGGAATATGTCGACGGCGAAGATCTTGCCTCGCTGTTGACCCGCATTGGCAGACTCCCTGCCAATAAGGCGCTCGAGACCGCGCGCAAGCTTTGCGCCGGACTCAATGCCGCGCACGACCGCGGCGTCATCCACCGCGACCTCAAGCCGCAGAACATCATGATCAACAAGCGCGGCGAAGTGGTGATCATGGACTTCGGCCTCGCGGCCATTGCCGATCAGCTCTCGGGCACCGAGGTACGCAACGGCACGCCAGCCTACATGGCACCGGAGCAACTCAAAGGAGCCGGGGTTACGGCGCGCAGCGACATCTATTCGCTCGGGCTGGTCCTGTACGAACTGTTCACCGGACGGCGTCCCTACGAGGCCAAGACGGTGCATCAGCTTCTGGAGTTGCAGGACTCCGTCCAACTCACCAACATGACCTCGGTCGCGGCGGATATCGACCCGGCCGTCGAGAAGGCGATCCGCCGATGCCTCGACCCCGATCCGATGAAGCGGCCAATGACCGCGCTCGCTGTCAGCGCGCTACTGCCCGGAGGAGACCGTCTGGCCGCGGCACTCGAAGCCGGGGAAACTCCGTCTCCCGAAATGGTGGCGTCCCACGGCGATACCGAAGGATTGGCGCGGCGCTATTCCGTTCCCCTGATTTTATTGGTGATGGTCGGGCTGTTGGGAGCCGCTTTCACCAATCAACACCGTGAGGCCATCATGCATGCGGCGCTCGAAGACTCGCCGGACGTGCTGGCGCATCTGTCGCGTGAATTGGCGGCATCGTTCGGATACCCGAAGAAGCCAGCGGACACCGCCATCTGGGTCCAGCCTCGCACCGAGCTGATCCGATACATGCGCGATTATCCCAAGCCGCGGCCCTGGGACGAGATGCTTACGGCCGAAGCGCCGATCCGCTCCGTGTACCGCGAGAGCCCGAATCCTCTGTACGCACTTCCCACAGGCTCGGTCGACCAGGACAATCCTCCTCCCATCGTGCCTGGAATGGTGGCCGTCGTACTGGACGGACACGGACAACTGCTCGAATTCTCCGCGGTGCCCTACCGCGACGGACCCGATCTGCCCCAACCTGTCGATCCGGCAACGGTCTTCCGCGCGGCTGGTCTCGATATGGCGACGTTCAGCGAGACCGAGCCCACCCTCCTGCCCAACAGCGCCTCCGACCAGATTCGCGCCTGGAAAGGTCCTCACCCCAAGCTTCCGCATACGGAATTGAAAGTACAGATCGCGTCGTGGAGAGGCCGGATTACAAGGGCGCGGGTGGAATTTCCCTGGCAGACAAATATCGCCAACAATGCCGGTCCGTCGCTCTGGACGCGAGTTCGCCAGACGTTCTACCTGGTGCTGATCAGTTTGGGGACGTTCTTGGTGTGCCTGCTGGCACGGCGCAACTGGAAGCTCGGCCGCACAGACCGTAAGGGCGCATTGCGAATCGCGATTGCGCAGTTCCTTCTCACGGTGCTGGCGTGGGTCGGGACCGTTCACGCGGTTGCGGATAGCGACATTCTGAACCTGGCCCAGTGGGCAGCCGCCGACTGCCTGCTGTCGGCGGCCCTGATCTGGCTTGTGTACCTGGCACTCGAGCCGGCGGTTCGCGCGCGCTGGCCGCATGCGCTGGTGACCTGGAATCGCGTTCTGGCGGGGCGTTGGCTCGATCCACAAGTGGGCGCGCATATGTTGATCGGCGCCGCAGTGGGCTGCGGCCTGTGGCTCCTGATCAGCCTCACCACGATGACCTTGTACCGCGACGATCTGTACGCCACGGGGAGCCTCTCGTACGCGTTGGGCACACGGCACTGGATCGGTGGACATGCCAACATGCTGGCAATCGCGCTCCGTTCGGGGCTGCTCGTATTTCTGGGAATTTTCGGCTTGCGCGTTCTGGTACGAAAGGACTGGCTGGCCGCGCTGATCGCGGCCGCTTTGTTCACCATGCAGGAGGGCGAAGTGGTGAACAGTCCGGATTGGATTCCCGCCGCGGTGATTTATGTAGTGCTCTTCTCGGTGTTGATCTTCGCGCTGTTGCGATTTGGATTGGTCGCGACTGTGGCCGCGGTCTACTTCATCAACAGCTTCGGAGCGATCACTGTGGGCGGCGAGTGGAAATCGTGGTTTGCTCCAGCGGGACTCGCCACGATGTTGCTGCTCCTCGGCATCGCGATGTTCGCCTTCTGGCGGTCACTGGGCTCGCGTGAGCTTATAGGAAACGAGGAAAGCGTGGGCTGACCCGCAATCCAGCCCTCACCGTGTTTCGTATGGAGTGCTGAACCTACTAAGGAGGTACTCATGTCGGAACAGAATCAAGCAATCGCAACCCGCTTCTTCGCGGAATTGTGCAATGGTAGGAACCTGGGAGTCGCGGACGAACTGTTCGCCGCCGGCCACATCTATGACGACCCGGCCTATCCCGGAGTGGGCAGCGGCCCGCAGGGAATGAAGGAATTCCTATCGACTTTCCACCGCGCCTATCCCGATGCCCACTGGACGATCGACGAGATGTTGGCCGTGGAGGGAGCCGTAATCACCCGCTGGACGGGCCGGGGCACGCAGAGCGGCGAACTTCCGGGAATCCCGCCTACGGGCAGAACGGCCGTAGTGCAGGGCGTCTGGATTCACCGGATCGTGGATGGCAAAATCGCTCAGAGCTTCAACGTCTGGGACACGCTCGGCATGCTGCGGCAACTCGGCGCCATTCCGGCGATCGCGCAGGCCGCCTGAATACGCCCAACAGATCAGAATTCAGAATTCAATCCGGCACGGTTTCCGCAGAAATGTGCCACTTGAATCCGTTGATGGGGACACGGACATCAAGGCCTGACCACCTTACCATTTGACTTGTCGCAAGTGGACGCTGCCGCGTCGTGTCGCTGCGCGTGCCGAAAGACGAAAGGATCCAATTCGCGATCCAAGGCGGTCCGGTGTGTGAACCCTGAGTCCTTCCATTGAGTCTGAGTCGCAACGCGGCAAGCGTCGACAAGCAGTTCGTGGCGCCGGAAATGCAGACAGCGTGAAAAGCGTCGACATGAGTGTCGACGCGGCAGACAAAAGTGTCTGCGCCACATCAGTTGCTGGGGCCGACTCGGGGGTCGGGCTTGATCGTTACGGCCTGCGTGTAGCTTTGGCCGTCGACGGTCAGACGCACGGTGTACTGGCCGGCGGTTAAGCCTTCACCACCTCGTCCTCCGCCTCTGCCGCCTCGTCCTCCACGGCCTCCGCGTCCACCGGCGGGTGCGGCATCCGGAGCAGCCGCGGCACCCGCGGGAGTGCAGGCATCCGGAGCCGGCGGCGCGGCAGCACCTCGTCCAAAGCCACCACCGCCTCCGAATCCTCCGCGGCCTGCAGAAGAGCCCAGGGCGAACCGATGCATTCCCGCCGCCGCCGAAGGTGGTTGAGCAGGCTGCCGCCAGATCGCCTGCACGTCGAGAGTCTCGGTGTCCGGAGGCCGTACGGATGCATCACTGGCCGCGCATGCGCGAACCGCTCCGGAGCCGTCCAACAATTCGAGTTTCACGGGCTGCATCGCCGCAGTCTTGAGCCAGTAGTAGGCGACCACGCCAGAGGGTGGATTCTGGAGTTGCGGATCTTCATGCGGCATGGGAGTGCCGTTCATACTGCCCTGCCGGAACGCGAAAGTTTCGCCAGGCTTGAACAGATAGGCACTGGCCGTAACCACCTGGCTTCCTTGCGTCGCAATTTGCCGCAGTGCGCTCATCTGATCGAGCACCCAGAAACCGCGTCCATGCGTGGCGATGTCGAGATCGTCTCCGTGCACCACGATGTCGCGAATCGAGGTCACGGGCATGTTGTTCTGAAGCGCCTGCCACTGCTCGCCATCGTTGAACGAAACGTAGACGCGCAATTCCGTAGCGGCGAACAGCAGACCTTTCGCCTGCGTGTCTTCCCTGATGGAGTTCACGTAAGCGCCTTCCGGAATGCCGGTCACGACGTTCTTCCACGTCTTTCCGCCATCGTGCGTGCGATAGACGTAGGGCTTGTTGTCGTTGATGCGGTGCCGATCGACGGACGCATAGGCCGTCTCGGCATCGAAATGGCCGGCTTCTATCTGCGATACCTTGCTCCACGGCGTCATGGCCGGCGGAGTGACGTTGTTCCACGTCTTGCCGTCGTCGCGGGTGACGTGGATGAGGCCGTCATCGGTGCCCACCCACACAGTGGTGGCCTGGAGCGGCGACGGGCCGATGGTGTAGACGACGCCGAAGCGATCGGTCATTCTCTGGTCGATGTCTTTGGCAGTCACGGCGTCCAGGTTGGTGGGCACCGGCGGCTTCAGACGCGAGAGATCGGGACTGATCTTCTCCCAGGTGCGGCCGCGATCGCGAGTCCGCATCACGAACTGGTTAGCGTAATACATGGCTTCATCGGCCAATGAGAAGACCTGCGGAAGCGTCCAGGTCTTGCGATCGGGATTCTCGGGATCGGGGGCGGGAAGCTCTCCGCCGAGCGGCACGGAGGTGTTGAAGAACTGATCGCAGCGCCCGTTGCCGTTGCCGTAGAGAATATTGCCGTCCTTCGGATCGGGCACCACGGTGGCGGATTCGCCGGCCAGACAGGTGGGCTCCCAGTTGCGGAACGAGAGGACACCTTCGCGCGACCAGGTGCTCACCCCAACACCGCCCGAGTCCTGCTGCGCGCCATAGAGCCAATAGGGCGTCCGATTGTCGGCCGCCACGTGGTAGATTTGCGCGGTGGGCTGGTTGTACCAGGTACTCCAACTCTTGCCGCCGTCCACACTGACCACGGTGCCTTGATCGCTGCTCAGCACCATGCGGTTGCCATCCTTCGGATTAATCCACAACTGGTGATAATCATCGCCGCCGGGTGCGCCCTTGATGGGCACGAAAGTTTTGCCGGCATCGGTGGTCATGTAGGTGGCGGTATTGATCACGTAGGCGCGGTCGGGATTCACAGGATCGACGCTGACCGACTCGAAGTACCAGCCGCGACCCCACAAGCGAGACTCGTTGTTGACAAGCTTCCAGGTAGCGCCGGCGTCGTCGGACAGATAGACGCCGCCTTTGCCCTGAGCGCCTCCTCCGCCACCGCCGCCGCGATTGGAGCGCGCGATCCCGGTGCCGAGGTGATCGACCACGGCCCAGACGCGATTGGGATTACTCGGCGCGACTGCCATGCCGATCTTGCCCACGAACTCGTCGTTGGGCAGGCCGCCGGAGAGTTGCTTCCAGGTATCGCCGCCGTCAGTCGATTTGTAGAGTCCGCCGCCCGGCATATTGGAGGGCGCGTAGACCGACCATGGTGGCCGCCGCGTGGCCCAGAGCGAGGCATACAGCACACGCGGATTCTTGGGATCGATGGCCAGTTCGATGGCCCCAACATTTTCGGGATCGTTGGCCTTGAAGAGGACCTTCTTCCAGGTGGCGCCGCCGTCAGTGGACCGATACAGGCCGCGATCGGGGTTCGCGGCATAAACACTACCCAGAGCTGCGACGTAGACGCGGTTGGGGTCTGTGGGGTCGACGGCAACGCGGCCGATGTGCTGCGTGGCGTCGAGCCCGATGTGGGTCCAAGTCTTGCCTGCGTCAGTGGATTTAAACATGCCGATGCCGTAGGAGTGCTGGCTGCGAATGTCGGGCTCGCCGGTGCCGACATAGACGATGTTGGGGTTTGAAGGCGCCACGGCAATCGCGCCGATGGAACCGATGGGGATGCCCTGGTCGGAGATCGGGAGCCAGGTGTGGCCGGCGTTTTCAGTCTTCCAGACGCCACCGCCGACTGATCCGAAGTAGAAGGTGTCCGGCTGGTCGGCGTGTCCTGCGACGCCGTAGGAGCGGCCGCCACGCAGAGGTCCGACATCGCGCCATTCGAATCCGGCAAGCAGAGCGGCGGGATACTGGCCCCCGGAATTCATCTGCTGAGCGAAGACAAAGGCTCCTAGAAGCGTGAAGGATAAGAGTGAACAGGGAATCAGCCAACGGCGACGACCAGACATGGCGGTTGCTCCTTACTATGGCAGCAGTAATTGGACTAAAGGATAAATGTAGCACTGCCGCGCGACGAGGGGCGGGCAGGGACAAGCTGAAGATTAGCATTATATACTGCAAGCGATAGGAGGATTATGCGGATCACCGCGATTGCGTTCACACTGGCTGCGGCGGCTTCGCTCCTCGCGCAGTCCCCGACGGCCTATCGGATCACTCACACCTACGCTCTTGGTGGAGATGGGAGTTGGGACTACGTGGTGCCGGACCCACCGAATCATCGCGTGTTCATCGCCCGGCAGAATCGCGTGATGGTGGTGGACGAGGACACCGGGAAGCTGCTGGGTGAGGTAACGGGAATTCAGGGCGCACATGGGACTGCGGTCGCGGCTGCGGCCGGTCACGGATTCGCAACCTCTGGTAACGATCAATCGGTGGTCATGTTCGATCTGAAGAGCTACCAGACGCTGGGAAGAATCCCGGCGGCGGAAGATGCCGACGCGATCGTGTTCGACAGTGCCTCCAATCGCGTGTTCACTCTGAACGGCGATGCGCATTCCTCCACGGTGATCGATGCGGCCGGTAAATTGGTCACAAACATTCCGCTCGGGGGGAAGCCGGAATATGGTGCATCCGCCGGTGACGGCAAGGTCTACGCGAATCTTACCGACATCAGCGAGGTGGTGGAGATCGATGCAAAAGGGGCAACCGTGACGAGGCGCTGGTCTACGGGCGCCTGCAAGCAGCCTGTCTCGATGGCAATCGACACGGCTCACCATCGTTTGTTTAGCGGATGCCGGAGCGGTTTGATGGCGATCTCCGATTATCAGGCGGGGAAGGTGGTGACCACCGTTCCGATCGGCACCGGCGTTGATGGCGCCGGATACGACCCGGCTTCCGGCAACGCGTTTGCCTCGAATGCCAATGGCACGCTCACGGTGATTCATCAAGACACGCCGGATCAGTATCACGTGGTGGAGAATGTGCAGACGCCGCAAGGTTCTCGGAACATGGGGCTGGATCCGACGAATCACAGGATATTCGTTGCCGCGGCGGATTTTGGTCCGGTACCGGCTGGGGGGCGACGGGCCCCAGTCCTGCCGGGGACCTTTAAGTTGCTGGTAATTGAGCGGAGCGGACAGTAGTAGGCATCCGGCCAGGGTTTGTGTGCAGAATCAGTGGAACGCCCGAAAAGCGTCGACATGAGTGTCGACGCGGCAAACAGGAGGTGTTTGCGCCACATTGTGTGGTAGGCACGGGCAGATTCGAACTGCCGACCTGTCGCTTAGGAGGCGACCGCTCTATCCATCTGAGCTACGTGCCCACGTCAACCACACCATTATAACGTCACCCAGCGACGCGTTCGATGCTGCCTCCGCCGCAGATTGTCTCCACCAAGGCGCGAAATTCCTTGTCGGGACGCACCTTCGCCGGCACGTCTAGCAGCACCGAAAAATCGCGCGGAGACTCGAGACGTAAGCGGACCGCCGTGTCACCAGGCTTTCTTTGGAACAGTTCCTGGAGCGCTTGCGCGCGATCCGCCGACCCGCCGTTGCGTCCCAACCAAATGCGAATCGAAATCACGGAGGGCATATCGACCCGCGCGTTGTCGAGCGCGACAATGTCCTGAACCGAGATCTTGGGTTGGGTGTTTTCCTCCGGCAGGACGAGTCCGCTCACCAATACCGCCTGGTCTTCCACCACCACCGGCGCGAGCCGCTCGTAAGTAGTGGCGAAGACCATGGCCTCGATCGATCCGCTGCGATCCTCGATGGTCATCACAACCCACGGCTTGCCCTCTTTGTTGCGCTTCTTGGTGATCCCCGTGAGCACGCCGCAGAGCTTCACTTCCGCATTCTTGGCGAGCCCTTCGAGGCTGGAGCTATCGTGCGTGGACAACTCGGAGACCTTGTCCGCGTAGCGGTCCAACGGGTGACCGGTAACCCAGAAGCCGAGCATCTCCTTTTCGCCGCCGAGTTTCTCCTTGTCAGTCCAGTCGGGCACATTGGGCAAGGGCGCGGCCTGCGTTTCGCCGGACGACATAAAGTCGCCGAACAGGCCGGCCTGCCCGGACTCGCGATCGCGCCAGGCGCGTTGCCCAGCCTCCATCGCGCCTTCGACGGCGGCCATTTTCTGCGACCGCGTTCCCGCCAGCGAGTCCATGGCCCCCGCCTTGATCAGACTCTCGATCATGCGGCGGTTCACGGCGCTGAGGTCGACGCGCTCGCAGAAATTGTGCAGGGATTCGAAGCGGCCATGCTCGGCACGGGCCTTGCCGATGGCTTCTACCGCCGATTGGCCCACGTTCTTCACCGCTCCGAGTCCGAAGCGGATGGCCTTGCCATCGGGAGTGAAGCTCCAGTCGGAGTAGTCCACGTCGGGCGGCAGGATGGTAATGTCCATGTCGCGACACTCGTTGATGTACTTCACCACCTTCGCGGTGTTGCCGGTTTCCGAGGTGAGCAGCGCCGCCATGAAATCCACCGGATAGTGCGCCTTCAGATACGCGGTGACGAACGCGAGGTAGGCATATGCAGCCGAGTGTGATTTGTTGAAACCGTAGCCGGCGAACTGCTCCATGAGATCGAAGATCTTCTCGACCTTCTTCTGATTGAAACCCTTTTCGGTGGCGCCTTTGACGAAGCGCTCGCGCTGCTGCACCATCTCCTCGAGCTTTTTCTTGCCCATGGCGCGTCGCAGCAGGTCCGCCTCGCCCAGCGAGTAGCCGGCGATGCGATTGGAGACCTGCATCACCTGCTCCTGGTAGACGATGACGCCATAGGTCTCTTCCAGCAGTTCCTTGAGTTCGGGCAGATCGTACTGCACGGCGCGGCGTCCCCACTTGCGCTCGATGAAGTCGTCCACCATGCCGCCCTGGATGGGACCGGGGCGATAGAGCGCATTGAGCGCGGTGAGATCTTCCAGGCGGTCGGGCTGGTAGCGCCGCAGGATGTCGCGCATGCCTGCCGATTCGAATTGGAAAATGCCGCTGGTGAGGCCCTTGGAAAAGATTTCGTAGGTGGCCTTGTCGTCGAGCGGCAGATCTTCGGGGATGAGTTCGACACCGTGACGTTTCTGGATGAGACGCAGCGCGTCCTGGATGAGCGTCAGGGTGGTGAGGCCCAGGAAATCCATTTTGAGCAGCGACAGTTTCTCCAGGCCGCTCATGTCGAACTGCGTCACAATTTCGTCGCGGTTGGTCTTGTACAACGGCACCAGTTCCTTCAGCGGCTGCGGCGAGATAACAACGCCCGCCGCGTGCACGGAACAGTTGCGTGCCAGACCTTCGAGGCGCAGCGCGACCTTGAGCACATCGTCGACGCGGGGATCCTTCTTCGAAGCCTCGCCGAATCCGGGCTCCTGCTCCATCGCCTCGGTCAGCGAGATATTCAGGACGTTGGGCACCATTTTGGTGAGGCGCTCCACGTCGGCGAAGGGTACTTCGAGTACGCGTCCCACATCCTTGATAGCCGCGCGGGCGCCGAGCGTGTTGAAGGTGATGATCTGCGCCACCTGTTCGCGCCCGTATTTTTCCGTGACGTACTGGATGACTTCGCCGCGGCGATTCATGCAGAAGTCGACGTCGATATCGGGCATGCTGACGCGCTCGGGATTGAGGAAGCGCTCGAAGAGCAGGCCATATTGGAGTGGGTCGATATCGGTGATCGCCATGGCGTAGCCGACCAGGCTGCCGGCGGCCGACCCGCGCCCCGGTCCTACGGGGATGCCCATGGACTTCGCGTAACGAATGAAGTCCCACACAATCAGGAAATAGCCGGAAAACTTCATCTTCTGGATCATCTTGATTTCGCGATCCAGGCGTTCGGTGTACTCGGCGAGATCGTGCTTGAGGAAGCCCTTGGCGCGCATGGCTTCGAGGCGCGGCCGGCGTTTTTCGAAGCCCTGGCGGGCGACGTATTCGAAGAAGGTGTCGGCGGAATGCTCCGCCGGGACATCGAAGCGCGGGAAGGGCTCCTTCACCTTCTCGAGCTTCACGTTGCATCGTTGCGCGATTTCCCAGGTGCGGTCAACGGCGTCGGGCAGCTCGGCGAAGAGCTCCATCATCTCGTCGCGCGTTTTGAGATAGAAGTCGGGGGTGCTCCAGCGCATGCGGTTGGGGTCGTTGAAACCCTTGCCGGTCTGGATGCACATGAGAATTTCGTGGGCGCGCGCGTCCTCTTTGCGGAGGTAATGGGAGTCGTTCGTGGCGACGAGGGGCAGGCCGGTATCGTGAGAGAGACGATTCAACTGCGGCGTGAGGCGCGCGTCCTGTTCGAGGTGGTGATCCTGCACTTCGAGGAAGAAGTTGTTCTTTCCGAAGATGTCGGCGTAGGTGTGCGCCATGCGGCGCGCTTCGTCGTACTTGTCGGAGAGGATGGTCTCGGGGATGTGGCCGCGCAGGCAGGCGGACATGCAGAGGAGTCCCTTGGAGTGGCTGGAGAGCAGGTCCAGATCGACGCGCGGCTTGTAGTAGAAGCCGTCGAGGTAGGCGGTGGAGACCAGGCGGATAAGGTTGCGGTAACCTTCCTGATTTTCGCAGAGCAGGACGAGGTGGTTGTAGCGATCGCTATCGGAGCGGACTTTGTGGCCCTGTTGGGCGACGTACATCTCGCACCCGATAACGGGATGGACGCCGGCGGCCTTGGCGGCGTTATAGAACTTGACGGCTCCGAAGAGATTGCCGTGGTCGGTCATGGCGACCGCGGGCATCTTCTGTTCGGAGACGATTTTCATGAGCTGATCGATTTCGCAAGCGCCGTCGAGCAGGGAATAATCTGTATGGCAGTGCAGATGGACGAAGGACATGGTGCTAAAGCAGGCTCCTCAGATCGCGCAGGCGAGCGGGCCTGCGATGCCGCCCGGGGGAGGGAGTGGATACCTTTCATTTTAGCTCATGCCTAGCTTCTGCCGCCTTACATTGATTGGACCTTGTAGTCGCGCTGAGCCAATGGCACGAACGGGCGAGCACTTGCGGTTTCCGCAAATTGCTTCCGAAGGTGTGCCGGCTCAGCTTGTTGCCGGCATGGTCACCCTGCTGACGGATAATATGAGATCGATCATGAATTCTGTCAGGCGACAGACCAGGCTGATTCGAGTTTGTAGCGTCTCCATCGCGCTGAGTATCGCGTTCGGGTCTCGGGAAATCTCGTTGGGGCGCGTTTCAGCCCAAACCCGGAAGGCATCCGACACGATGTATCCCTCCAAGCGAATGGCGGACGGCAAACAGTGGACGACGCGCAATTTGGAGGTCAACACAACGCCGTCCTATTGCTATGAAGATGCGGAACAGAATTGCCGCCGGTATGGCCGTTTGTACACGTGGGAGTCGGCACTGCGAGCGTGTCCATCCTTGGGAGCCGGATGGCGATTACCGACGGACGATGAATGGCGGCGGTTGGCGAAGTACTACGGTGGCGTCAGCGAGGATGCGGAGGACAAGGGTCGCGCGGCGTACAAAGCGCTTTTGGAGGGAGGCTCTGCGGGATTCAATGCCGTGCTCGGCGGTGGACGCTCCGGGGATGGCGAATATGCACGATTGGAAGCCCACGGATTCTACTGGACGGCATCAGAGAGCGATCCGGCCGCTGGATGGTTCTACAACTTTGGACGGGGCGGGCAAGCTCTCCATCGTCAAACTGGTGGCGAAAAGCGGCAGGCATTTTCGGTTCGGTGTGTCAGGGATTAACGAGCGAATACTCTGAGATTCGCCACTGCTTTCAGATCTCCCTACTGGACATCCTTCGCGAGGTTCACCCGCTGAAACCCGGTCCAAGCCTGAAATAACAAATCTTCACCCCGGAGTCAGAGAACCAGCTCGAGGCAACTCATTGTTGGCGATCGGATTGTCGTCGATGCCCTGGATGCAGAAGGGGACATAGCCTCTGCGCTGAAGGCCATCTGTAGTTTGGTGCGTCCTGATGGCATGCCGCCGTTCCTGAACGTGCTGCCGGACACCAAACTCATAATCGAGGGCGTGTAGTCGTTTACTCGCGCTGTCCAAAGTTTACACCCGCTACTTGATACAATTGGCGCGAAAAGGAGTTTCGCGTTGTCTGATCCAAAAACTCGCAGGTTTTTCCTCGGAGCCCTAACTGCAGCGTCGGCGGTTCGCGTGTGGGGCGCAAATGACAAGGTCAATGTGGGCATTGTGGGCCTCGGAGGGCGGGGCAGCAGCCACCTCAATACGTATACCGGTCTGAGCGAGGCGCAGGTCGTCGCCCTGTGTGATGTCAACCAGACCGCGCGTGAAAGGGCGCAGACAACGCTGGCGAGGAAGAATCTGGAGAAAGCCAAGGAGTTCGAAGATATGCGGCAGATGTTTGCCGATCCGAACGTCGAGGCTGTTTCTGTGGCAACTCCGAACCACTGGCACGCGCTCACCGCAATCTGGGCAATGAAGGCGGGCAAGGATGTGTACGGGGAAAAGCCCGCCTGCTACAACATCTACGAAGGCATGCGGATGATCCAGGTGCAGCGCGAAACCAAGCGCATCATGCAGGTGGGGTCCCAGCATCGGAGCTGGCCGTTCAAGGTCAAGGCGATCACGGCGCTCCAACAGGGTTTGGTCGGCAAGCTCTACATGAGCAAGGCGCTGTGCTACAAGCTTCGTCCCTCGATCGGGCACACGCCCGATGCCCCCACGCCGCCCGGATTGAATTGGGATCTATTCCTCGGCCCCGCACCGATGCGGCCCTACAACGAGAAGCGGTTTGCGTATTACTGGCACTGGTTCTGGGATACCGGCAACGGCGACATAGGTAACCAGGGTGTGCACGAAACGGGTATCGCGCGCTGGGCATTGGGCGATCCCTTGTGGCCGAAGACAGCGATGGCGTTTGGCGGCAAGTTCGGTCTGGATGACGACACTGAAACACCCAACACGCTCACGGCGGGCTTCAGCTACGGTAAGGAGCAACTCGTCATTGAAGTGCGCGGCAGAGCGACCAACGGCGAAGGCGTTCGGCAGGCGCGTGTGGTGACGGCCGGACCGATGGGCGCCGGACGCGGCAGGGCGGGCGGCCAACCACCTGCGGAAAATGCGGCCCCGGCGCCGACGCAGGTGGGACCGGCGAGCAATCCGCTGAACGTCGCGGTGGGGAACCTATTCTATGGCGACGAAGGGTGGGCGGCGATGAGTGACCAGGGGTTCCAGGCGTACAAGGGCGATTCGAGCGAACTGATCATGGAGGAGCGACCGGACCGCGGAGCTGGCGATCCCACGGGCCTCCACATGCAGAATTTCCTGATGTGTGTAAAATCGCGCCGGGAGCAGGATCTGCATGATCCGATCGCCAACGCGGTGCCCAGCGCCGACCTCTGTCATCTGGCGAACATTAGCTACCGGGTCGGGCGCGCGCTGAAGATCGAGCCCGGTCTGACTCCGAAGTTCGCGGGTGACGCCGAGGCAACCAAGATGGTCACGCGCCCGGTTTATCGCAAGCCCTACGAAGTGTAGCTGGGGCTGCCCAAACCGCTGGCCAGCCTCTCGCTGCGATACCGGCGCGCTTCGAACCGATGGCTGCGGAGCAAATGCAACTGTAGGACTCCGGAAATGGCATCGGTGGGTTTTCATATCTTTGCAGTCATAACCTGCTTGATGAGGACGACGCGTTTTGGCCCCTTGACTTGCTGGGGAACCCGGCATACCATATCGCACATTCCATAAGCGGCGGGGGATGGCGCGAGAGGGCGAATGTCTATTACAACAGGCCCTGGGGATGTCTATTTCGTCCAGCCGGGCACGAGGCAATCGCAAATGAAGACGTTGATCAGAATTGGGCTGGCGACAGTTCTGTTCCTGGCTGCGGGGTTGCGCGGCGCCGAGCCCGCCGCTCGGATGAGGGTTCTGATAAAGCCTGGAGCGATGAGCGAAGCCGTGGGGAAAGGGGACGTAGCCGTGGAGATCAGCATCTCTCAGATAGACGTTCGCGCTGGCGCTCCCTTGCTTTCGCTGAACACAATGGTTCCCGGCTCCAGCAAGCCTCAGATGGTTGAGGGCCTGACTGTGAGTGACGGGCTTGGACAGGTGCCGCTGGAATCGCAAAACCAGGGCGGCAGCCGGCAATGGACTTCCCCACGCGCGGTGAAGGGCGCATTGGTCGTCGACTACCGGGAGCCGATCGAGAACGCACCGATGACACAGGGCGGGCCGCCGCTCGCGCCCAGAATCGATGGGGATGGCTTTTCCAGTGTCGGGAACATGTTCTTGATGTCGCCTCTAACCAAAACGCCGTACCGAGTTGCAATCGATTGGGACTTGTCCGCGATGGGCGCTGGGGCTGCCGCGGTTACGAGCTACGGCGATGGGAACGTGGAACTTCCCGCTGGTCCGATCGCACGCCTGAACAATTGCCTGTTCATGGCCGGTCACCTGAAGCGCGAGCCCCAAGCCGGAGTTACTGGCGGTTTTTCCTCCGTCTGGTTGGGCGAACCGGCGTTCGACCCTCGTCCGGCGATGAAGTGGACGGGCGAACTACATGCCTGGATGAGCAGGTTCTTCCACGACAAATCCGAGCCTCCCTATCGTGTATTTCTGCGTTTCAACCCGATGAACGCAGGCGGAGGCGCCGCACTTACTAATTCTTTTATCGTCACCTATGGCGCAGGTGTGACGGGTGAGAGCCTGAAGAGCATTCTGGGGCACGAGATGACCCATACCTGGACCGCGAATGAGCTGGGCAAGTGGTACAGCGAGGGAAACGCGGTTTATTACCAGGCACTTCTCTCATGGCGCGCCGGCATGATCACCTCCGACCAGTTCCTGGCAGACCTGAATCAAACGGCCAGCCGCTATTACACCAATCCGCTGAAGGACACACCGGACGAGCAGATTCTTCCGCGCTTCTGGGAGGATACTCGGATCCGAGTTCTTCCGTACGATCGGGGCGCCATGTACTTCGCTGTGCTCAACGGCAAGATCGGCAGGAGTTCAGCCGGCAAGCGCTCCATCGATAACCTGATTCACGCCATGATCGAACGCTCGCGGTCCGATCAGCCCGTCACCGAGGCCGTCTGGCTTGACCTGCTGCGCAAAGAGATTGGGGAGGATGGTCCGGCTGTGCACCGTTCCATGATGGCGGGTGGATTGATGTTGCCGGACTCGGACGACTTCGGCCCCTGCTTCCAGCGCACTACAAAGAAGATTCGGCGATTCGAACTCGGTTTTGATCCGAAGTCACTGATCGGTTCCCAACATACTATCCGCGGGCTCATACCGGATTCCGAGGCAGCCAAGGCCGGCCTGCGGGAAGGCGACCAGGTGAGCTACTCGGCGGCCCTGGACGCGATACAGGCCGACGTGCACCGAACGCTGAATTTGCAGGTCACCCGCGACGGCAAGACATTTCCCATCACTTACCTTCCCCGCGCCGAGGCGGTCGATGCATATCAGTGGGAGCGCGTCTCCGGTATCCCGGAAGACCGATGCAAGACGCCCGTCGGGTTACCTTCGAAACCGGAGTGAAGTGATTTCCGAGGCGACAATGTTCGGGACGCACCCAAGAAGTTCGACGCCGGGAGTCATCGGCACCACCTGCGTAGCGCTGATGTGTGTCGCCGGTATGACACGGGCGCAGACGCCGGGCCCATCCAGATCGCCCGAGGATTTCTTTCGCGATCCTCCGAAACCCGCGAGAATCAAAGGCGCATTCACGCTGGTCGGGATTGGCGACCTGCTCTACTCGCATCCCATGGCCGACAGCCCGGACCGCGAATTTCAGAAAGTGGTCGAACTCATTCAGCGCAGCGACGCGACCATAGGCAACCAGGAAGGTGTCTTCTTCGACCTCAAGACGTTCCAAGGCCAAGGCTACGGCAACGGACTGCTATGGGGCGAAGGGACCCTCGCCAAGGACATGAAGGCGATGGGAGTCAGGATGGTCTCCGTTGCGAACAACCATTCTACGGACTGGGGCCCCGAGGGATTGCTGGAGACCCGCCGACTGTTGGACGAAGCGGGAATCGCCCATGCGGGCGGGGGCCGAACACTCCAGGAGGCCCGTAAGGCAGGCATCCTGGCGACTCCGAAAGGACGCATAGCCCTGGTTTCCGTTGCCTCGACGTTTAAACCAAATGCCGGCGCCAATGATAGCGCGGGGGATGTGCCATCACGCCCCGGCATCAGCATTCTGCGGACCCGGAAGGTGAACCTCGTCACCGGCGACCAGATGGCCATGATTCGCAAGCTTGCCGCCGCCTTGGCCTCGCCACTGGCGCCCGCCCCGGCGCCGGACGCACTGGAGGTTACCTTTGGAGAGCAACTCTATCGCGTGTCTGACAAACCTGGCCTTCGGTATGACATGGACTTGTACGATCATGCGGGGTTGCTGAAGGCCGTGCGGGAAGCCAAGCAGGAGGCGGACCTGGTTGTCTTCACCATCCATGCTCACGAAAGCCCGACCGGTCTCGACGACGATACCCCGGAGCCGCCGGATTTCCTGATCCGTCTATTCCACAACGCGGTCGACGCGGGAGCAGATGTGATCTTAGGTGGCGGGCCTCATTCTCTGCGGGGCGTCGAGATCTACAAGGGGCGGCCGGTCTTCTACGGCATGGGCGTCTTTTTCATCAAAGGGGAGATCAAGGCACTACAGGAGACGATATTCCGCGTGTTTCCCGACGCGAACGGCCTCCCGCCCGCCCCCAAGCCTCCGGAGCGCTCCGTTCGTCCAGGCGGCAATCCGGCAAGCTGGTACGACGGTATCGTAGCCGTGATCGATTTCGATAACGCGAAAGCTAAGATGGTGAGGCTGTATCCGCTCGACGTAGGCAACACCTACGAACCTTCGCGACGAGGTATTCCACATCTGGCCGATGCCGCCAATGCCCGCCGGATCCTGGAAGCCTTGCAGAAGGATTCCGCACAGTTCGGCACAAAGATCGCGATTCAAGATTCGGTCGGTGTAATCCGGATTCCCTAGCACTCAGCGGCCCTACGCCAGCCAGACTTCCGGATAGTGTGTCGCGAAGTTTGCCCTGGAGCGCGCACTATTCCCAGCGGAACACCTTTGCCGAAAGCGCCGTACAGACCGCAAAGACGGCAATCAGCGCCGCGACGTCGCCCACGTGTGTCGACCACGCTTCGCCTTTGAGAACTCCCTCAAGGAGAGATACCGCGTAGGTCAGCGGCAGAACGCGTGCCACCACCTGCAGCACGGGTGGCATCGACTGCAGCGGCACGAACAATCCACACATTCCGATCATCGGATAAAGGATGGCTGCGCCGATCGGTTGCGCGAAGCGCGCCGTCGGCACGATGCTAGCAATCAGAAAACCGATCGACAGGATACTCCACGTACTGATCATCAGCGCAATCGCAAAACCGAACACCGGGAAGTTCGTGTGCACCGGGTAATAGCGCTTGCCGGCCAGCACCATCAAGGCCATGGTGAGCGCCGTGAGCGCTAGTTTGACCAGAACGTGCGCAGTGAGAATCGTCTGCGGGCGCAGAGGCGTGGCGCGGAGCCGTTTGAGAATACCACCTTCCCTGTAAATCGAGATGATGGTGACCAGCGACAATACGCCGCTGAGCGCGATAAGTACCGATACGAAAACCGGCAGGCCGACGCGCAGGAATCCGGCGGTAGAGAGCGAACTCGGCATTGGCCGGCCTCCCGCAAATCGACTCACGGCTACAAAAATCAGGACGGGAAACAAGATCGATCCGAACGCTCCGAGCGGCTCGCGGAGGAAGATCTTGATCTCCAGCCAGGTCAGTTTCCAAAGTCCACGCAGCATTGCCGAGTCCCTTTCAATCGCGGATCGAATGGCCGGTCAGTTTCAGAAAGACGTCTTCCAGGTTGGGCAGCACGGTACGGAAGTCGGTGACCCGGATCCGATTCTCGGAGAGACACTGGATCACCTCGGTCACGAAGTCGTCGCCCCGTCCCTGAAGAGTGAACCGGGAGTCTTGGCGCATCAGGTTCTCCACTTGCGGAATCGCTCGCAGGCATTCTTCGGCGACGCCATCCGCGGTCGCCAGCACCACCGTTCGCGTGGGGCAGTGCCGTCCCACCAACTCGCCAGGGCTACCAATGTCAATGATCTTTCCGTATTCGATAATCGCCACGCGGTCGCACAACCGTTCCGCTTCCTCCATCAGATGAGTGGTGAGAAAAACAGTTTTGCCGTGATCCCGAATCCCGCGTACCAGGTCCCAGATGGCTCTCCGCGACTGCGGATCGAGCCCGGTGGTCAGCTCATCGAGGAACACGACTTCCGGATCGTTGATCAGCGCCAGCGCGATAAACAGCCGCTGCTTCTGCCCGCCGGAAAGGGTCATAAACCAGGCATTTCGTTTGTCGGCGAGTCCGAGTTGTTCAAGCAGCCGGTTGCCGTCCAGCGGCTTTGGATACAGAGAGGCCCAGAGATCCACAGCTTCCCAGACTTTGATTCTCTTCTGGAGCTGTGCCTGCTGGAGTTGCACCCCAATCCGGTTCTGGACCTGATAGACGTCGCGGAATGGATCGAGGCCCAGGATCGAAATCTGGCCCGCGTCCGGCCGGCGCACTCCTTCCACGCACTCCATCGTGGTTGTCTTGCCAGCGCCGTTCGGCCCGATCAATCCAAAGACTTCGCCTTGGTTGACCTCAAAAGAGACATCGGAGACGGCAGCGGTGGCTCCGTAGCTTTTGCGGATGTGCGAAACCTGAATGACGGGATGAGGAGTCCTGAAGACACCCATACGATGTCCAACGGCTTGGGCCGCGTAGTCGTTCCATTTGCGGTACAAACAGAATATCAGAGCATGGAGCGGCTCTCCGTCATTCGAGGCTTGGGCTTTTCGCCAGAGAAGCCAACGTTGGCCGATTCATTTACAATGCCCGACCGAGGGAGAATTTTCATGGGTGTTTTGCGCCGCGACGGCAACGAAAGCCGGGATATAATATCGCCTATGCGCCAGATCAAACCGGCCGGTTGGTCGGGAATGAAATTGATATTTGCATTCGCCGCGATGATGAGTATCTGGTGGCTGGGAAGTGCGCTGAACGCGCAGCAGCCCGCGCCGCAGGCAGGACAGCCGACGTCCGATCGCGTCTTCAAAAATATTCAGGTGCTGAGGGATATTCCCGTAGACGATTTCATGGGGACCATGGGGATCATGTGCGCGGCGCTGGGGTTCGATTGCGCCGATTGTCATACGAATGCCGGCACGGAGAAGGTGGACTGGGCCGCTGATACGCCGAAGAAAGTGCGCGCGCGCGGAATGGTGCGTATGATGACGGCGATCAATCGCGACAATTTTGGCGGGCGGCAGATGGTCACGTGCTGGAGTTGTCACCATGGACGGGATCGCCCCGCCACCACGCCGACGCTCGAGTTTATGTATGGTCCGGCATCGCAGGAAATGGACGATGTTCTCACGCAGATGCCTGACCAGCCATCGCCGGATAAGATCATCGATAAGTACCTCAACGCGATTGGCGGGGGGGCGAAGCTGGCCGCGATCAAGAGCTATACGGCCAAAGGGAAGAGTGTGGGGTTCGGTGGCTTTGGAGGCGGGGGCACGGTTCAGATCTTCGCGAAGTTCCCGGATCAGCGCACCACGTTGATTGAGTTTCCGGACTCGCCTGAGCGCGGCAGAAGCATTCGCACCTTCAATGGGCGCGAGGGGTGGCTGGAAACTCCCCTCACGGTGTTGGGCGAATATCAACTCACTGGAGGGGAACTGGATGGCGCGCGGCTGGATGCGGAACTGGCGTTCCCGGGACAGATCAAACAGGCTCTGACTAATCTGCGGGTGAGCTTGCCGGCAACGATCAGCGATCTGCCCGGACCTTCGAGCCAGTCGTCGAAGGACGTGAGTACGACGGCGATCGGACAGGATAGGCCCGTCAACGTGGTCCAGGGGACGGGACCTCGGGGGATTATCGCCACCTTATATTTCGATCAGGAATCGGGGCTGCTGCTGCGGGTAGTGCGGTACGGCAAATCGCCGATCGGCCGCGTACCCACGCAGGTGGATTATGCGGACTATCGCGAGGTGGACGGGATTAAGATGCCGTTCCGGATGATCTTTGCGTGGATGGACGGGCGCGACGCCATTCAGTTGAGCGAGGTGAAGACGAACGTGCCGATTGAAGAGGCGCGGTTCGGAAAGCCGGCGCCCAAAGGGCGCTAACCGGCGGAGGATTCCCGACCGTACGTCCGGTAAAAGATGACGTGCTTGCGGCTCGGGAATCCTGTATTATGGGCTGAAAGGAGCTGGGCTGGATGCGGATTGTCAGGCGGAGCGGGTGGGGTATTTTGGTTGTCGTGACGCTACTGGTGGCTGGGGTCGCGCCATTAGCAGGGCAGAACGGGGCGTATCGCGCGCCCCGCGCCGATGGGGGCCATCCGGATTTAAACGGAATCTGGCAGGTGATGAACGAGGCCAACTACGACCTGGAAGCGCACAACGCGCGGGCGGCGATGGCGCTGCGGCCGGGGCCTTACGGACCGGTTCCGGCAGCGCAGGTGCTGGCACTGGGAGCCGTGGGATCGGTGCCTCCGAGCATGGGCGTGGTGGAGGGCGGAGAGATTCCGTATAAGCCGGAAGCGCTCGCGCAGAAGAAGCAGAATCAGGAAAACTGGCTGACGCGCGACCCCGAGATCAAGTGCTACCTGCCGGGGATTCCGCGCGCAACGTATATCCCGCAGCCGTTCCGCATCTTTCAGAACGCGTCGCAGATCTTCTTCGCGTACCAGTATGCGGGTGCGGTGCGCAATATCTTCCTGAAGGATCCGGGGCCGGCTCCGGTGGATTCGTGGATGGGGCAATCCGTGGGGCACTGGGAGGGCGAGACTCTGGTGATCGACTCCAAGGGCTTTAACGACCAGACCTGGTTCGACCGTGCCGGCAATTTTCATAGCGATGCGCTGCACGTGGTGGAGCGCTTCACGCGAACCAGTCCGGACGTGATTGCGTATGAGGCGACCATGGAAGACCCGAACGTGTTTACGCGGCCGTGGAAGATCAGCATGCCGCTCTACAAGCGGCAGGAGAAGAACGCACAGCTTCTGGATTTCAAGTGTGTGGAGTTCGTGGAAGAGTTGATGTACGGTCAGTGGCGGAAGAATCCGCTGAGCCGGTAAGAGCAAGGAGGTACTTCGATGCGGAATCTTATATTGGCTGGAATTCCGGCGATGGTGGCCCTGCTGATTTGTGCTCCTCATCCGGCGGCGGCCCAGGCACAGAAGGCTCCGGCCAAGGCGTACACGCCAAAGCGGATGGCGGATGGGCATCCCGATCTGCAAGGCACGTACGATCTGGCGACGATGACGCCGGTGGACCGTCCGATGGGGGCGCCCGCCGCATATACACCGGAACAGGCGCAGAAGATCGAGACGGCGGCGGCACTACAGCGGGAGAAGGGTGACGAGTCGATTTCCGGCAATCGGACGGCGCCTCCCAAGGGTGGGGATGGATCGGTGGGAGCAGCCGGAAATGTGGGCGGCTACAATTCTGGCTGGTTGGATCCGGGATCGAAACTGACAGTGGTGCGAGGGGAAATTCGGTCGTCGATCATTGTGGATCCGCCGAACGGGCGCGCGCCGCAAATGCTTCCGGCAGCGATGCAGAGGGCTGCGGCGGGACGTGCACGGCCGACATCGGACGCACAGGAGAACACCAACGATCCGGGCCTGGAGAAGGCGCCCGGAGCGTATGATGATCCGGAACGGCGGCCGCTCGGAGAGCGCTGCCTGCTCGGCTTTGGGTCTACGTCGGGGCCGCCGGCACTCCCGGACTACTTCTACAACAATCTCCACCAGATTGTGCAGACGCCGGACGCGGTGATGATTCTGACGGAGATGGTGCATGATGCGCGGGTCGTGCGCATGAACGGGCAGCACCCGCCCAAGAACATCCGGCAATGGATGGGAGACTCGATCGGTCATTGGGAAGGCGATACGCTGGTCGTGGACACCACGAACTTCACAAATAAAACGCGCTTCCGCGGGTCGTCGGAGAATCTGCACGTGATCGAGCGCTTCACGCGTGTGGACGATCGGACGCTTTTGTATCAGTTCACGATTGACGACCCGGAGACCTGGGCTGCGCCGTGGAAAGGCGAGTACACGTGGCCTGCGACGGATGGCCACATCTACGAGTATGCTTGTCACGAAGCGAACTACGCGTTGACCGATATTCTGAAGGGCGCGCGACTGCGGGAAAAGGAACAGGCTGCGGGGAAGACCTCGAGATAACGAGAAGGAGAGGATGCATGCGAAAGAGACTCGTGAAATCGATTTTGTACGGCGCCGTGGGATTGCTGGCAGGCTTGACGGCGGTGCGTCCGGCGGCGGCACACCACGCTTTCGGATCGGAATTCGACGCGAATGCGCCGGTCCTGCTCAAGGGCAAGATCGTGAAGATTGAGTGGGTGAATCCGCATACCTGGATTCACATCGAAGTCACTAAGGATGACGGGTCGAAGGAAACCTGGATGGTGGAGGGCGGGAGCCCGAACACGCTGCTTCGCCGTGGGGCGAATAAGAATACGTTCCCGGTCGGGACAGATATCGTGGTGGACGGATACCAGGCGCGCGATCATTCGGAGAAGCGGGCGAACGCGCGGAATGTGACCTTTCCGGACGGGCGCAAGTTGTTCATGGGTATGACTGGAACGGGAGCGCCGGATCCGAACAGCTTCCCGGATAAGCCGAAGACCACGGATAAGTAGCGCGCGGGTTGGGAGCACACCGCCGGACTTGTCTACGGCTCGAAAAGCGTCGACAGCAGTGTCGTGGCGCAAACACTCTGTTTGCCGTCTCGACACTTTTGTCGAGACTTTTCGAGGGCGCACCAAATCTGCACGTCGTGCAGACTTTACGGACTCCCGAAAGCGTCGACAGGAGTGTCGACGCGGCAAACAAGAGTGGGGTGCGCGACATAAAAGTGGTGAACCGCCGTAACCCGATTTTAGTCGCGGGCGTTTTCGAGTACGTTCGGCATGCTTGTGGATCGAGCATTGGGAACTGCGCCGGCGATG
>Ga0070734_10000573_pt1 | contig 72383 bp, 61 predicted proteins | sample Coa_R1_8_FD_66444 | JGI IMG/M metagenome (GOLD analysis project Ga0070734, IMG submission 66444) | Surface soil microbial communities from Centralia Pennsylvania, which are recovering from an underground coalmine fire - Coalmine... | ecosystem: Environmental > Terrestrial > Soil > Unclassified ...
AGGATCACGATCCAAGAAATGAAATCGACCAGCAATACCCAACCAATGGAACTGAGGCCCAAGCCATGCGGCGGAAAGAGCTGGAGAAAAAGAGGCATGGCCACAGTTCCTGGAGTTAGTAGGTCAAAACGTTCCGCCAGCGCTTCGGAAAACAAAGTCAGGAACATGACCGGAATGAGTACCAGAGGAACAGCCCCTACCACCGCCAGCTTCTTCTCCCAGCCCATGGAAGGTCTCCAATATGCACGCCTATCGCTGGTCGATCGGGACGTAATGATTCGGGTACTCGGGCCCGAGATACTCTGCGCGCGGACGAATCAGGCGATTGTCATCGAGTTGCTCGATCACGTGGGCGGTCCATCCGCTGATGCGGGAGACGGCGAAGATCGGGGTGAACAGGTCCACATCAATGCCCAGCGTGTGGTAGGTCGAAGCAGAGTAGAAATCGACATTCGCGTTGAGCTTCTTGTCGGCCTTCACGAATTCTTCGATCTTGTGGGAGATTTCGAACCACTTTCCCTGCCCGCTGGAATTGCCCAAGTCACGTGACATGACGCGCAAGTGCGTAGCGCGCGGGTCCTCGGTGTGGTAGACACGGTGTCCGAACCCCGGAATCTTCTTTTTCTGCGCCAGCATGCCCTTGATGTAGTCGATGGGGTCAGCGCCGGATTCGTCAATCGCCTCGAGAATGTGGAACACGGCTTCATTGGCGCCACCATGCAGCGGTCCCTTCAGCGCTCCGATCGCCGAAGTAATGGCGGAATGCATGTCCGACAATGTTGCGGCGGTCACACGGGCCGCAAAGGTCGAAGCATTCAATTCATGATCGGCGTGAAGAATCAGTGCAATGTCCAACGCGCGTTCTGCAGTCGGAGAAGGATGCTTGCCATTCAGCATCAGCAGAAAGTTGGCGGCGTGAGAAAGCGAGCGCTCGGGCTCAACGATCGGATGTCCTTTGCGGATACGGTCATAGGCGGCCACAATCATCGCAATCTGCGAGGTCAGCCGGATCGACTTGTCCACATTCGCGGTGCGATCGTTGTTCTTCTCCTGCGGATCGTAAAACGACAGGGCCGAGACCGCCGTGCGCAGCACGTCCATGGGCAGCGCATGGCGGGGTGCGTTGCGCAGCAGATTGATGATTGACGCGTCCAGCTTGCGCTCCTCTGCCAGCCGGTCATGCAGTTCGCGGAGTTCAGAGCGGGTCGGCAGCTTGCCGAACCACAGCAGATAGCAGGTTTCCTCGAAGTTCGAGTGGTCGGCCAACTCGTGGATATCAATACCGCGATAGGCAAGCACGCCTCGGTCGCCGTCGATATAACAAATCTTGGAAGTGGTTGCAACGACACCTTCAAGGCCCTTCGGGGCGTGAGTAGTCACGCTGGACATTAGATTCTCACTTAGATGAATTCTGGTTGCGGCCGCGCAAGGTGGGGTGCGTGAGGCAACCTTCGTTTATACCTCAAAGGTTTCGAACTTTCCAACCTGGCACGAGATCCGCTACCCTGCGGAGTTGGATGCTTGCTGCGGTGCAAGCTTTGCCGGGAATTGGTGTCCGAGCTTTGCTCGACACTTTCCGGCACGCGTATACTGAGAAGTTGCCCAAAAGCCCTCAGAGCTCTGCTTCTAGCTCGTCATAGCTCCTCATGGAGGAACCACTTTTAATGAAAAGATTCTGGTCTGCCCTACTTGCGTGCGCTTTCATATTTTCAAATCTGGCCGCAGCCGATGAAGGCATGTGGCTCTACAACGAAGCTCCCAAAGACAAAATCAAAGCCAAATACGGCTTCGAGCTGACTCCGGAATGGCTGAATCACCTGCGTCTGTCATCGGTACGGTTCAACAACGGAGGCTCGGGATCATTCGTTTCGGCTGACGGTTTGACCTTCACCAATCATCACGTCGGCGCCGCCTGCGTGCAGCAGCTCTCGACTGAAGGCCACGATTACATCAAGACTGGCTTCTACGCCAAGACTCAAGCGGAAGAGGCGAAATGCCCGAATCTCGAACTCAATCAACTCGTCGGAATTGAGGACGTCACTGACAACATCAATGCCGGCGTGAAGACGGGAATGTCTGCTGCCGATATCGGCCAGGCTCAGCGAGCAGCGATGTCACAAGTCGAGAAAGATTGCACAACTGCTACCGGTCTCCGCTGCGATGTAGTCACGTTTTATTCGGGACAGGTCTACAACCTTTATAAGTACAAGAAGTACACGGATGTGCGCCTGGTGTTCGCACCGGAGTTTGATATCGCCTTTTTCGGCGGCGATCCTGATAACTTCGAGTATCCGCGCTACGACCTCGACATCACATTCTTCCGTGTCTATGAGAACGATAAGCCGGCACACCTCGACAACTACCTGAAGTGGTCACCGACCGGGGTGAGCGACAACGAGCTCATTTTCGTTTCTGGACACCCGGGTAGCACTAGTCGTCTGCTGACTACAGCGCAACTGGACTTCTTGCGCGACGTGCAGTACCCGTCGGTCCTGAAATTCCTCGCTACAAGGGTTGGACAGTTGCAGGACTTCAGCAAGCAGTCGGAAGAGAATGCCCGCATCGCCAAAGAGGAGATTTTTGGACTGCAGAACGGGCAAAAAGCCATCGGGGGATATCAGCAGGGATTGCTGGATAAATCGATCATGGATGCAAAGTCCACCGACGAGGCAAAGCTGCGCGCCAGTTTCAAAGCAGACGCGAAGAACGCCGCCGCGCCTGATCCATGGCAGGAAATCGCAGACGCGATGAAGGTACAGCAATCGCTCTACGCGAATCTCACATACACCGAGCGTATGCGTGGATTTCCCCGCCTCGCGCAAATCGCCCGAATGCTCGTACGCGCCGCCGCCGAGAAGCCGAAGGCAAATCAGGATCGCATGCGGGAGTTCCGCGACTCAGCCTTGCCTTCCCTTGAACAGCAACTGTTCTCTGCGGAACCGATTTACAAGAACCTGGAGACCCTCGATCTCGCGGCGTCTTTGGGCGAAATGCAGGACGCACTTGGCAAAGACAATCCCGATGTCCAGAATTTCCTGCAGGGTAGGTCAACCGCCGATGCCGCGAAAGAATTGGTCGCGAATACCAAGCTTGATGACGTTGCCGTCCGCAAGCAGCTCTATGAGGGCGGTCAGACCGCAATTGACGCCAGCACCGATCCGTTGATCGTGGCGATGCGAGCCATCGACCCGGATGCACGCGCCGTGCGCAAAGACTTTGAAGACAAGGTCGACGCGGTCGTTCGCCGCGACGGAACAGTCATTGCGAAAGCGCGATTCGCGCAAAGCGGATTCTCTCAGCCTCCGGATGCAACCTTCACGCTTCGGCTGAGCTACGGAGCCGTCAAGGGATATCAAGAGAACGGCAAAGCAATTCCCTTTGATACAAATATGGGCGGCGCATACGAACACGCCGCGGCACACGGCAGCAAGGCGCCTTACGACCTGCCCGACAGCTGGATGAAAGGGAAATCAAAACTTGATCTAAGAACCCCGCTCAACTTTGTTTCGACTGCCGACATCATTGGAGGAAATTCGGGGTCGCCGACAGTGAACAAAAAGGGTGAAGTCGTCGGAATCATCTTCGACGGCGACATCCAGTCGCTTGCATGGAACTTCGCGTACAGCGACCTGCAAGGCCGCGCCGTATCTGTGGATTCGCGCGGAATTCAAGAGGCACTACGGAAGATCTACGGAGCGTCCGCACTCGCGGACGAACTAATGGGAACCAAGGGCGCCGCAGCACAGGCGGCTAAGTAGTAGGCCCGCAACCGAATCTCAGGCCCGCAGATCTTTGCGGGCCTTTTCTTTAGCCCAAGTGGTCTAACACTTTCAATTCATTTTCCATTCATAACGGATGTCCAATCCGGTGCTATCATTGGCGAACTTTTTTCAAGGAGAGCAATGGATGGGACGACCAGTCGTGCATTTCGAAATCGGTTGCCGAGACAGCGCCAAAACTGCAGACTTCTTCAGTCACCTGTTTGGCTGGCATACACAGGCGATGGGGCCCGCGACCATGGTCGATACTGGCGCTGGTAGCGGCATTCTCGGCCACATTTCTTCGCTTGGGCATGAGCCGCACAACTACACGATCTTTTATGTCGAAGTGGATGACGTGCAAGGATATCTCGATAAAGCAGCGTCTCTCGGAGGTAAAACAATTGTGCCGCCGGTCGAAATCCCTACCGGAACATTCGCATGGTTCGCCGATGTAGAAGGAAACACGATCGGTCTCTGGAAGCCGAAATAAATCACGCTGGCCAAATCGAAAGAGCAGTCTTCGTCAGAATCTGCTGTTGAATCTCTAAACTCAGAGGGATCGCACGGAATTCGTCGAGATTCTTTTTGATGTCGGGTACCCCGGGCCCGGGCCAGTCTGTGCCGAACAGCGTTTTATGCGCGATTTCGTCGAGCCGTGGGAAATACTTGAGGAGCGTCTTTGGCGGAATGCCGCTGATATCCAGATAAACGTTGGGATGGCGGCGTATGAGAAAGAAGGCCGTCTGCATCCAGAGCGGACGTCCTCCGTGCGCCAGAAGAATTTTCAGCTTCGGAAAATCCACGGCGACATCGTCGACGTAGATCGGATCGCCGTACTTGTTTCGGGCTCCGGGGAAGATTGACGTTCCCGTGTGGAACATCACTGGAATACCGTTGGCTTCGGCTGCGCGGTAGATGATCTCGAGCTCTTTCGCGCCCGTAAGATAATCGTTTGGAAACAGCAACTGATGCGGTGGGTGAATCTTGATCATCTTCAGGCCCAGCCGCAAGATCTGTTCCACATCCGCCAAAATGTTCTCGGTGTGCCGTGGATGCAAGCTTCCACACGAGAGTAGGCGCTTCGGATCTTCCTTCACATAGTCCGCAACATATTGATTGACGCCGCTGGTGAATCCGATGACCTCAGGCGCTACGTAGTTGATCAGCATGGCGCGGTCGATGCCGCTGGCATCCAGGAACTTAAGAAAAGCTCTGGGGGAGCGGCAGAACTCGACGATCTGATCGAAGTTCGGACGCTTCCTTTTCATCAGCTCCAACGCGTGGGGCTTGAACATCTCCATCGGCTGTATGTGGATGTGGCAATCGGTGATCATTCGAGTGGCTAGCGGTCAGTGGCCAGTTGCAATTAGAGTCAGAAGAATAACAGATGAGTTAGTTAGCCGCTGCCGCCAGAATTGCACGCTTTGTAAACACTCGGATCATCTCGCGCCGATATTCTGGGGTGAGGGCGGATGTTGTGAGCGGTTTGCTGATTCGTGCGGCCAAGTCGCCAACGGCCTCGGCCATAGCTTCATCGATTGCCTTGCCCGCCAGCAATGCCGTTGCGCCTTTGACGAGCAGCGGGGCAGGATTCACGGCGGTGATTCCGACACGCGCGTCTGCAACGTGACCATTTGATCGCTTCATCACCACTGCGACGCCAGCGAGCGGGTAGTCGATGGATCCGCGCACGCGGAGCTTGCGGTATACGCCGCGATATCCGGCCGAGGATGCGGGCAGAAGGATGCGAGTTACAAGTTCGTGTGGCTGCAGCGCGCGGTAGTTGTCGCCGAGTCCCGTGTAGAAATCTACAAGCGGGATGCAGCGGGTACCGTCGGCACTTGCGATCTCGATTTCCGCATTGAGACAGAGCAACGCCGGAGGTGTGTCCCCAGAAAATGCAGCCCAGCACTTGGTTCCACCCGGAGCCACGTGGCAAAGATCGCCGTCCTTCTTGATGCAAAAGCCGCATCCCTTGCGCCAGGTAAGCGATTGGTTGTACCAGAGGCAGCGGGTGTCGAGACAGATGTTTCCGCCGATCGTACCCATGTTGCGCAGGACGGGAGAGGCCACCGTGGATGCGGCCTCGGTCAGCACAGGATAGCGCTGCCGCAGAAAATCGGAACGCTCTATCGTGCGAATGGTGGTGAGGGCTCCAATCTCAACTCCGCCATCGGCTTGCGGATTGATTCCGCGCAGGTTGGAGATTCCGCGCAGGTCCAGGACATACTGCGGCTCAAAGAGCTTCTGCCGCATGGAAGGAATCAAGTCCGTACCGCCAGCCAGCACGCGAATGTTTCCTTTGTGCGTTGCCAGATGGGCAAGCGCCTCCTCTAAAGTGCGGGGTCGTAATAGTCGAAATTCGGGGAGGCTCAATCCGCACCTCCGGCGGAAATCTCGTGGCGCGAAGGATCAAGCGGATGGCGCTCGGGACCTTTGCCCTTGAACCACAAGGAACCGCCATGTTCACGAAAGCGCTGAGGCGCAGTCGGATCGATGCCCTCGGTCAGATTGAGGGCCTTGGCATTCTTCTTCGCGCGAATCGCCGCCAGGACGCGCTCAGGAGTAAACGGAGACTCGTGCAGCCTGACGCCAACTGCGTCGTAGATGGCGTTGGCAATCGCTGGAATCGTTGCGGCCAGCGATCCTTCGCTGCATTCTTTCGCTCCGAATGGACCTTCGGGATCGATGCTTTCGACGATGATCGGCTCTACATCGGGCGATTCCACCGACGACGGGCTGCGATATTCGAGCAGTCCGGGATTCATCAGCATGCCATCTTTCCAGACCATCTCTTCGGTGAGGGCTTGGCCCATGCCCATCCAGACGGAACCAATAATCTGTCCTTCGACGGAGACGGGGTTGAGCGCGCGGCCGCAGTCGTGAGCCGCCCAGACTTTGTGAACTGTAACCTCGCCTGTGTCTTCGTCGACGCTGACCTCAGCAACTTGAGCCGAATACGAATAAGCGGGAGACGGACCGACGCCTGCGCCTTTGTGCTTGCCGCCCCGAGCTTCGGGAGGTGGAGCGTAGGACCCGGTGCCTGTAAGAGCGCCATGGAAGTCGATGGCGGCGACAACGGCTTCTTCGAAGGTCATCCTTTCTTTGGGGCCTTCGTCTTTGCGCTTTTGCTGCAGTGAACCGCGGAGGATTTGGCCTTCGACGCGGCCGGAGACAGTTGCTGCCGAGCTTTGCTCGGCCGGACGGTCGATGGCGGCCTTCCCCACGTGACCATTCTTTCTTTCGACGGTATCGTTCCTGAAGATCAAGTCCTCGGGAGTGCAGTCCATCTTCTTCGCGGCGGCAGCGGCGATGAGCTTCTTGACTTCTTGCGCCGCGCGTAGCGTCGCATTCCCCGCCATGAACGTGACGCGACTCGAGTACGAGCCAATGTCGATCGGCGTGAGATCGGTATCGGCGGCGATTACTCGCACCCGCGGCAAGGAGCATCCGAGAGTCTCGGCCGCAATTTGGGCAGTCATCGTATCGGAACCCTGGCCGATCTCTGATGCGCCGGTGTAGACGACCACACCGCCGTCGCGGTCGATCTTGATGTTCACCGTCGAGTGCGGCATGTCGGAGCGAATGATTGAATTGGCGGCGCCGCTAACGTAGTGACTGCAAGCGATGCCGAGGCCACGTCCTTTGGGTAGTTTGCCTTTGCGATCTTTCCAGGCGGAGCGCTCGACGGTCTTCTCGATGCATTCCGGAAGGCCATAGCTTTGGACCCGTAGTCCGTTCACCGTGATGCAAGGCGGCCGCAGGAGATTACGTCGGCGAATTTCAGCAGGATCCATCCCGATTTTCGCGGCGAGTTCGTCGAGTTGAGACTCGAAGGCAAAGCGAACGTTCACCGTCCCGTGTCCGCGCATGGCACCGCATGCGGGCTTGTTGGTTAGGACGCGGTATCCGTCGTACTGAATGTTCGGAATGTCGTAGAGCGCACCGAGCAAGGCCCCGGAATAAAGGATCGTGACGACACCGTAGGAGCAGTAGGCGCCGCCATCCTGCACCACGCGCGCTTTCACGGCCGTGATGCGTCCGTCTTTCTTGACTCCGGTCTTTAGATCGACGATGGTGCGCGGGCGTCCACGATGCGCCCAGAAAACTTCCTCACGTGTATAGGTGATCTTTACCGGAGCTTGTGCCTTTCGGGCTGCGACTGCTGCAATGATTTCGAGCGGAATGACTTCGCTCTTGCCGCCGAAACCTCCGCCAACCAGAGGCTTGATGACGCGTATCTGCGCCATCGGCATATCGAGCACGAGCGAGAGTTTGTGTTGCAGGTAGTACGGAACTTGCGTCGAAGACCAGACGGTTAGGCGTCCGGGCTTGCCGGTGTGTGGATCTGTTTCGAAAGCGGCCAATGTCGAGTGCGGCTCCATCGCGGCGTGGGTGACTTCGTTGGCGATGAAGCGGGCTTCTGCGACTTCATCTGCTTCGGCGAAACCCTTGTCGGGATCGCCGAAGATGTGGTGATAGTCCTTTTCGGTGTTGTGCGGCTTCTGGTCGTGGATTAGATCGGTCTCGGCCTTCATCGATTCTTCGGGATCGAAGTAAGCGGGGAGCACTTCGTAACCGACATCGATCAGTTCGAGCACCTTCTCGGCGATTCCTTCCGTGATGGCGACGACGCAGGCGACGTTGTCCCCGACATAGCGGACCTTATCAAGTGCAAGCGGGTATTCGTCATGCCCGACGGGCAGGATGCCGTAGGTTTTAGGGGCATCTTTACCGATTACGACCGCAACGACACCTTCGACCTTCTCAGCGCGGCTGGTATCGATACTCCGGATGCGCGCATGCGGAAAGGGCGAATGCAGAATCTTGCCAATCAGCATTCCGGGCAGGCTGAGATCGTCGGTATATTTGCCAGCGCCGGTGGTCTTCTCGGCCGCATCGACCATGGCGGTTGGTTTGCCGATAATAGAAAACTCGTTGCTCATTCTGGTTTCGTAATCCTGGAAAGAGGAAGCAGACTTCTTGCCTCGCTCGGAACGACAATCTTGACTCGTAGCTATTACTTTACGGTCGCGAGCCCCTGCCTCTCTGCCGCAATCGCCGAGCGAATTGCCTCGTACATCTGGTTGTAGCCGGTGCAGCGGCAAAGATTGCTGCTTAGGGCATCCCGAATATCTTCTTCGGATGGGTCCGGATTCTCTGCCAGCAACGACTTCACCGTCATGATGAATCCCGGAGTACAGTAGCCACACTGTGCGCCGCCCCAATCGCCGTACGCTTTCTGGATGGCAGCAAGGCTGCCATGTTCGCTGACGCCTTCGATGGTGGTGATCTCCCGACCTTCACAACTGGCGGCCAGCAACGTGCAGGACATCATGGCCACACCGTCAATTAGAACCGTGCACGCGCCGCAAGAGGAATCGTCGCAACCACGTTTCGAGCCCGTCAGTTCCAACTCCTGACGGAGCACATCAAGCAGCAAGGCACTGGGTTCGATCGCGACCTCGTAAGTGCGGCCGTTGACGCGAAGTTCGATGAGTTCTTTTTTCATGAGCAGCTTCGAGCTTTGAGCTGTGAGCTCCGAGCAAAACCGCGATTTTGCAAAACTCGCGGCTCGAAGCTCAGAGCTCGTCAGTACTTTGGCACTTTCTCATCCACACGCCGCGACCAGGCATCGATTCCGCCGCGCATCGACTGCGCCTTCTCAAAACCTTGCTGCCGCAGCCAGACCGTGACATTCATTGATCGCACGCCGTGATGGCACATGACGACGATGTCATCGTCCGGATCAAGCTCCTGATGTGCTCGCGACGGTACATCGCCCATCGGGATCAGCTTGGCGCCCGTGATCCGCGCAGTCTCGAATTCCCAAGGCTCGCGGACATCGAGCAGCGTGAAGGACTCGGCCGAATCCAGCTTTCGTTTCACATCTTCCACGCTGATTTCGTAATCCGTCATGGCGAGCTTTACTTCCCTGTCCAATTCGGAGGACGCTTTTCCATGAAGGCACGAATACCCTCACTTGCATCCGCAGTTTTCATCAAATCTTCGAAATAGATCTTCTCGGCGCGGGCCAGCCCCTTGTCGAAGTGCATGGAATCCCACGCGTACGAAGCCTTCTTGGCGACGGCAAGAGCCGCCGGACTAACTTGCAGCAATTGCTTCACGCTGGCGTCGACCGCGGCAGAAAGCTCTTCTTCGGGCCAAGAGTTCGTCGCGAGGCCCATCTCGGCCCCTTCTCGTCCGCTAATCATGCGCCCTGTCAGAATCAGATCAGCCGCGCGCTTCTGGCCGACCAGCGCGGCTAGAGCAGTGCACGCCACGGGCGGATAGCAGCCGAGCTTGATCTCAGGAAATCCCCACTGAGCGTTGTCCGATGTGTGGACCAGGTCGCAGACCATCGCCAACTCCGCGCCTCCACCCAGGCAAGCGCCATGCACCGATGCGATTGTGACCCTCTTCGTCGCCACCAGCGCCCGGATCACGCCATGAAACTTTCCAAGCATTGCTTCCACGTTGTCCGAAGTGTGAGCGGCAACGTCGACGCCAGCAGAGAATGCCTTCCCTTCTCCACTGAGCACGACGACGGCGACGCCCGGCTGGGCCTCGATCTCTGCAAACGCCTGCGCCAGTTCCTCCATCATCGGAATGTCGATGACGTTCAGCGGAGGGTGATGCATCACGATGCGCGCGATTTGTCGCGCGACATCGACCGAGATCCGTGCAGCGGTGGTAAGCGTAGACGTCATGAACAGCTCGAATCAGTCGACCTCAGCGGCTAAAACCCGTAGGCTTTCAAGTACGATTTAAATCTTTGACAATCTCTAGATATTGATTGCCGACTTTCTGACTTCTCCGATACTGGCGAGGGGGTCACGAGCGCCAGCCTTCTCGGCGATCCATTTCTTCTCCGTCTCGATTATCTCGAGCAGCAACTTCTTGTCGGCCCCGGAAGGCATGTACTCCTTCAAGTGCTCTTCATACGCGCTGTCGTCTAGAGGTTCGCCGCTTTGCGCATGGAACTTCTGTCCGGCCCAGCGTCCAATCGCGCGATTGAACTTGATGTCGGGTGCGTAAAGTTTTGGCTCACCCGGTTTCAGATAACCATTGAAACGATCGATTAGGCCAGCCACTTCTTCCCGATAAAGATGGCGGTTGTAGTCGTTCAGGTCGTCGAGATCCACCGCCTTGTCGTTCTTGGGCTCGTCATAGCGCCCCTTGATGCCCCAGACGTAGGCCCAATGCGCCGAGGAAGAATGATCGGTGCCGAACAGGTCGTAGGAACTCGAAATCCACTTGTTGAGATATTTCTGGATCAGCCACGCTGGAATCACTCCCGCTTCCACGATACGGCGCAGGCCATCATTGCCGGTGCCCATGTGGAAGGCCTCCTCGCGCAGCATGTAGGACATGGAGCGTCCCAGCGGCGCAAAGGCCGAATACTTCAGCATCTGCAACTGAAACTTGCCATCGCGGTCGACAAAATCCGTGTACGTGAAAAAATCCATCCAGTTGTCGACATCGACATTGAAAGCACCGAGTAGCCGCTTGTTTTCGAAGGCGCGGCGCTCCAGCATCTTTTGCGCTTCGACTTTGCCGGAGTAACCGAAGTGATCGACCAGAAGCGCACACATCTGCCATCCGTGGCGCATTTCTTCGATCATGACGCGCGTGATCGCGCGCCGGTCCCAATCTGTGGGAGCGTTGTCGAGTAGATTGCGTTGCTGCTCCACACTGGCGAACTCCGTATCGCCCTGATAGACGATCATGTTCATGAGCGCGTCGCGCATCTGCTGAGTAGGAATCTGCCGCAGGTTCTGCCATTTGGTGCGGCCCTTGTAATGACCGAACTCGATGTCTTCTGTGTCGATTGCACCGTAGAGCGTGTCGAACTTGAAGGCTTCGATGTCTTCCGTATTGACGCCGATCTCTTTGCGCCAGTCGTTGAAGAGACCAATCCAATCGCTGAACGTTCCGATTTTTGCTACTTTGCCGGGCATATTGAAAAACCTCTCACCACAAGGGGCACAGTGAACCACAGAGAAACCATTCACTCTGTGTAACTCAGTGCTCTCTGTGGTTCATCATTTCTCCTAGCTCATGTTCAGCCACACGGTTTTCAGTTCCGTGTAGTGCTCGATCGCGTGCGCGCCCAGTTCTCGGCCAAAGCCGGAGCTCTTGTACCCGCCAAATGGGAGCGACGCGTCCATCAAACCGTACGTGTTGATCCAGACCGTACCAGCCTTAAGCCGGCGCGAGACGCCGTGCGCTTTTTTTAGGTCATGCGTCCAGACCGCCGCTGCAAGGCCATACGGATTATTATTCGCTTGCTCAATCACTTCATCGATGTCATCGAACGTCAACACGGACAGCACCGGGCCGAAGATTTCTTCGCGCGCAATTTTCATGTCATTCTTCACATCGCCAAAGATTGTCGGCTCAATGAAAAATCCCTTGTCGCCATTCACGGAGACCCGATTCCCCCCGGAGACCAGCTTTGCGCCATCTTTCTTGCCCGCATCAATGAAGGCAAGAACAGTGTTCATCTGCTCCTGGCTGACGATAGCTCCCAAGCGCGTTTTTGGATCGAGCGGATCGGCGGGGCGCATCTTGGAAGCGCGGGCGACCAGCTTCTCAGTAAACTCATCTCTCAGTTTGCTCTCGAGGAAGAGCCGTGATCCCGCGTTGCAGACCTCGCCCTTGCCGTAGAAGATTCCGTTGATCGCGCCTTTGACCGCGCTGTCGATGTCGGCATCTGAGAAGACAATGTTGGGTGACTTGCCGCCAAGTTCGAGCGTGACGCGTTTGAGCGTGTCAGCTGCGCCCCGCATGATCTCTTTGCCGACAGGGGTCGAACCGGTGAAGGCGATTTTGTCGACTCCAGGATGCGCGACAATGGCTTTCCCCGTCTCAGGCCCGCCTGTGACGATGTTCACTACGCCCGCAGGAAATCCAGCCTCGATGATCAATTCTCCGAACTTCAATGTTGTAAGCGGAGTCTGTTCAGCGGGCTTCAGCACTAGCGTGTTCCCGCACGCCAGTGCTGGACCCACTTTCCACGAAGCAAGCAACAACGGGAAATTCCAGGGAACTATCAGACCGACCACACCGATTGGTTCGCGAAGGGTGTACGTAAACGCAGTCTCGAATGTGTTGACGGTCTCGCCATGGATCTTTGTGGCTAGCCCCGCGTAGTACCGAAGAACGTCGATGACCATCGGTATATCGACATAACGCGACTCGAAAATCGGCTTGCCGTTATCGAGGGTCTCGAGTTCCGCGAGTTCGTCGATACTCTTTTCGACCAGATCGGAGAGCTTCCACAGGAGTCGACCGCGTTCGCTGGCCGAGAGCTTACGCCACGGGCCATTGCGGTCTTCAAAGGCACGACGGGCGCCCGCGACAGCACGGTCGACGTCAGCCGCTGATGCTTCGGCAATCTGGGTCAATACTTCGCCGGTGGCAGGATTAATCGTGTCAAAGGTCGTTGAGCCATTCACCCATTGACCGTCAATCAGAAGTTGCCCAGGTTTAAGATTCACTTTTGTTGCCGCTGGCATCGATCTCCTTCAAAATCCGCGCTGGCGAGGCGGGCGGACGAATGCGTCCGCCCCAGCCCGAGCTATTTCGCTTTGAACGTTGCAGGCCGCTTCTCTACATAGGCGGCCAGGCCTTCCTTTGCATCTTCGCTTTGGAAGAGCAACTGCTGGTTTTCGCGTTCGACCGCCAACGCAGATTCCATCGGAATCTCCCATCCGGTCTGGACGGCGCGCTTGATCCGTCCAACTGCCTTCGCCGCTTTGTTGGGCGGGCAGAACTGGCGCGCGTATTCCATGACGTTTTCCATGAAACCTTCACGATCATAGATGTCGTTGACGATGCCGAGTTCTTGCGCTTCTTCGAACGAAAATGTGTTGCCAGTGACCATCAATTCAATGGCCTTGCTCTTGCCCACAAGGCGCGAGAGACGCTGCGTGCCACCCGTGCCTGGCAGAACGCCCAGATTCACCTCGGGCAAGCCGATTTTGCCTGCGTCTTTGCGCGCGATGCGAATGTCGGCAGCCATTGCGATCTCAAGTCCTCCACCAACGCAGTGGCCGTTGATGGCGGCAATCACGAGCTTGGGCGTGTGCTCAAGCCGCAGGAGCATTTCATTGGCGTGCAGGCAAAAGTAGTACTTGAATGTTGGATCGACGCTGGAGAGCATCTTGATGTTGGCACCCGCCGAGAAGAACTTATCTCCGGCACCGGTTAGGACGATCACGTAGACGTCGTTATCCATTCGGGCTTTGAGGATCGCGTCGTCCAATTGGCGATTCATCTCGTAGGTGTAGGTATTGGCGGGAGGGTCGCTCATCTCGATGATTGCTACGCCACCATCGGGGCGGTAATTGACGAGTTGCTTGGTGGACTCTGTCGTTGCTGGCTGCATTGTCGTGGCCATGAAAATCGCTCCTTGATCTCTAGAAAGTCTCAGCGCTAATGCCGCGTATTTTGTATGCCTCTAGCAGGCACGCTTAAAACCGTGCCTTCTCAAAACTGCTATTTCTCTCTTCGTCCCTTGCTGGTCATCACACCACGCAGAAAAATGTCTCCCATTTCGTTGGCGATCGATGCCGCATCGGCGTCGACGCGAGGGTTGTGCCAGGTATAAATCCAGTTCATCATGCCGAACAGGCTTAGGACCGCGAGACGAGTCGAGAACTGGCCGCCACGCTCGCGCTTCAAATCATCGAGTAGTCCCACGCAGATTCTGTAGTACTCGCGCTTGATCGCCGCGACTTCCGCGCCAAATCCGTTTTTCAGAACTTCATCCTCGTGCGACAGGACCTTCATCGCCGCCTGATTCGCCAGGAAATATTCCAGGTGATTCAGAATGAAAATGCGGATCCGCTCTTCTGCATCGGAGACCCCTTCCAATCGGGATTTCAGCCGCTGCACGATGGTGGCGAAGGTGTGCTTCTGGATGAGGTACAGCAGCCGCTCTTTCGACTCGAAATAGTAGTAGAGACCCGCCAGAGACATGCCGCTCTCACGCGAGAGGTCGCGCATCGACGCACCTTCGTATCCTTTTTTGCAGAAGACTTCAGTGGCGTGGGTCAGGATTTCGGCGAGCCGGCGGTCGTACCGGGTCTCGGGAACCGGCCTCGACTGATGACGGCGCGAGTTCACGCGGGTTGCTGTAGAAGGACTCCCCATAGTCGCTTATTCCAGCAGTAGGTGGATAATTCGAACGTTCGTTCGAACATAGTATAACGCCACCAGCTTCCCGATCACAAGCCGATGGAACTACTTCGATTTCTTCTTGGCGCGAGCGGCGTCGTATGCATCCCCGAGCCAATTCAGGGCGTCATGCAAATCGGAGTCGGAGGAAAGTTCGAAGGTGAACCAGCGCGTGTTGTTGCGGTCAATTGATCCGATGCGGTGATCGGAATCCAGCCGGCCACGAACGGAGGGTTTGGGGCCGTCGATGGGGAAGGCGATTGCGTTCCGGTTTTCGATGCACCGGGTGCGCGGTAGAACTGCGAACATATTCTTGCCGCGGTAGAGAGCGGTAAAGCCGAAGAAGACTTTTTGGCTGACCTGCGGCCAATCCTCGATTTCAGCAGCCAAGGCCGCCGACCAGGCTTTCATCTGCTCGGAAATCGGTGGCATGCTTGGTGCGGAAGCCTTTCGTGCCACGTCGTCCTCTCGGTCAGTTGCGAATGTCGGCCAGCAGGGACTCTATCTCGGTCTTCGTGTCTGCTGTCAAGGGCAAGAACGGCAGGCGCGCCGGACCACCGTAGTAGCCATTGAAATCCATGCCGTACTTGAATCCGGGGACGCCGAGATCGCCAACACACTGTGCAGCCTTTGAGATTCGCTCCTGCTTGATGCGCGCAAGCTCGGCATCGCCTTCCTTCCACGCGGCATAAATCTCGTAGCAGGCCGTGGGCGCCGGACAGGCGAAGGCTAGAATGGCTCCGACAGCTCCCGCATCGAGCGACGGGTGGAGTTTGTGCGCCGCTCCAACGAGGACCTGAAATCCAACTTCCTTCTGGCGCGTCTTCATCTTTCCGACAACGGTTACGGCTGTGGAAGATGGCTTCAAATCCTTCGCCCCAGAGAGCGCTCCGACTGGAACCAGTTCCCCACCATTGCCAGAGTCTCCGGCTGCGGCCGCGGCGAGCATGCGGGGCGTGACGGCTTCGAAAGTCTCGGTGACGATCGCGCTGCGCTTGATGTGGCGTGTTTCTTCGACCATCTTGCGTACTTTTTCGACATCTCCGCTGGACTCCTTGATGCCGATCAGGTTCGGGTGCTCGGCCAGCTCAATCATGAGCTCGGCAGGAATGTCGTATCCAGTCGCCTGCGGAAAGTTGTAAACGATGATAGGAATCGGCGAGCGGTCGGCGACCGTGCGATAGAACGCCAGCTGGTTCGCGGGCGCCATCTGCTTCTTGTAATAGTGCGGCGTGCGCACCATGGCAACGTCGTAACCGAGTTCGGCCGCGTATTCGGTCAGGCGCAGCGTTTCAATCGCCGATTCGATGCCGGTTCCGGCGACGAGTACTTTGTTCGGAGCCGCGGCTTCGCGGGCGACTTTGAAAACGTCGCGCTTCTCCTGGTCGGAAAGCATGAGCGCTTCGCCAGTGGATCCGAGGACCACAATTCCGGCAACCGGCGTGCGCGAATAGCGATCGACATTCGATTCGAGCTTTTTGAAGTAGACATTGCCGTCGGGATAGAACGGCGTCGTGATGGGAGGCAGGATTCCTTGGAGAAGCATGCCCTAGTTTACTTCAACAAAAGATTGCAAACCACAAAGGACACGAAGTATCACGAAGGAAGTTTGTGTTTTCCTTCGTGCACCTTCGTGCCCTTTGTGGTTTAAGAGTCTTTTTGCGCTATCTACTGACCGAACGCTCAGCATGCAACTGCTGCAACGCGTGGACATTCACCTCACCGCGCTGGAGGGCCTCAATGCCTTCTGCTGCAGCTCGTGCGGCCGCGAGGGTTGTGATTGTCGGGATGCGCGCGGTGACCGCGGCGCGGCGAATCGCCTTCTCATCAAACCAGGGCTCCTGCCCAGTGGGAGTGTTAACCACAAGCTGGATGCGCTGGCCTTTGATGAAGTCGACGACGTTCGGGCGTCCTTCTTTTACTTTGTAGACACGCTCGACGTTCATGCCCGCAGCTTCAATTATGTCCGCCGTTCCCGCCGTAGCCACAAGCTTGAATCCCATGTCGACAAACTTGCGCGCGACCTGAGCGACTTGGCGCTTGTCGTGGTCGGTCACGCTGAGGAAGACAGCGCCCTTGGTCGGCAGTTTCTGTCCTGCGGCGAGTTGTGCTTTTGCAAAGGCTTCGCCGAAATTGTCGGCAACACCCATGACTTCGCCCGTGGACTTCATCTCGGGGCCAAGCACTGTATCTACCCCAGGGAACTTACTCCAGGGGAAGACAGGCGATTTCACGTAGTAGAAGCTACCGGTATCGAGGTCGGCGCGGCGCCGGATGAAATCCGGCAGGAATTCGCGCAGCTTGCGTCCAGTCATAAGGCGCGCCGCAATTTTAGCCATCGGCACTCCCGTCGCTTTGGAGACGTAGGGCACGGTGCGTGAGGCACGTGGGTTCACTTCAAGAACGTAGACTTTGCTTCCTTCGGATCCGTTGCCGCCACCGCCGTTACCGCGAGGGATCGCGAACTGAATGTTCATCAGGCCGACGACCTTGAGAGCCTTGGCGAGTTTGAACGTGTACTCGCGCATTCGGTCGAGCAGATGTGGCGGGATATCGACCGCGGGCAGCACGCAGGAAGAATCGCCAGAGTGAATTCCGGCCTCTTCGATGTGCTGCATAATTCCGCCGATGACGACGTCTTCGCCGTCGGAGAGCGCGTCGACGTCGACTTCGATTGCATCTTCAAGGAAGTGATCAATCAGCACTGGACGGTCGTGCGAGTACTCAACTGCGTCTTTCATGTAACGGACGATCGACTGCTCGTCATAGGCGATCACCATGGCTCGTCCGCCGAGCACGTATGAGGGACGAACAAGAACCGGATAGCCGATGCGCTTGGCTCCCTCGACGGCTTCTTCGATTGATGTCGCCATCACCCCTGGAGCCTGCGGAATCTGGAGGTCCTCGAGCAGTTTGTTGAACTGCTTGCGGTCTTCAGCAAGGTCGATCGATTCGGGCGATGTGCCGATGATTTTCACGCCCGCTTCTTTCAGAGGCAGCGCGAGGTTCAGCGGAGTTTGTCCTCCGAACTGCACAATCACGCCGACGTCTGCGCCCTTTGAAGTTTCGTGCTGATAGATCGCCCAGACGTCTTCAAATGTGAGCGGCTCGAAGTAGAGGCGGTCGCTGGTGTCGTAGTCGGTTGAGACGGTCTCGGGATTGCAATTGATCATGATCGTCTCGTATCCGTCGTCGCGCAGTGCGAACGAGGCGTGGCAGCAGCAGTAGTCGAACTCAATTCCCTGCCCGATGCGGTTCGGCCCGCTGCCCAGGATGATGACTTTCTTTTTGTCGGTCGGCGCGGCCTCGTCTTCGTCTTCGTAGGTCGAGTAGAGATAGGGCGTGAAGCTCTCGAACTCCGCGGCGCAAGTGTCGACGCGCTTGTAGACCGGCATGATGCCGTGCTTTTTGCGGAGGTAACGGACCTTGTCTTGGGTCTCGAGCCGCCAGACTTGTGCGAGGCGGCCGTCCGACAGGCCCATGCGCTTGGACTCGCGCAGCACCTCGGTCGGTATTGATTCCATGGGATGCTTTTCCAACTCAAGCTGCTGATCGTTGATCTCTTTGAGTTGATAGAGGAACCATGGGTCCATTGAGGTCATCTTGGCGATCTGTTTGACCGTGTGTCCCTGGCGGAGTGCGTAGCGCACGTAGGCAAGCCGCTCCGGGTGGGGCGTGACCAAGCGCTGCGTGAGAATCTTGGGCTCGATCTTGTCGGATCCGACTTTTCTGCCAGTGTCGAGCGAGCGGATGCCCTTCATCAGGGCTTCTTTGAAGGTGCGGCCGATGGCCATTACTTCGCCGACGGACTTCATCTGCGGGCCGAGTGTGTCGTCGGCGCCAGGAAATTTCTCGAACTGCCACTTCGGAATCTTCACGACGACGTAATCGAGCGTCGGCTCGAAGCACGCCGGAGTCTTGCGTGTGATGTCGTTCGGAATTTCGTCGAGCGTGTAGCCAACTGCAAGCTTGGCAGCGATCTTCGCAATCGGGAAGCCGGTCGCTTTGGAGGCGAGTGCTGACGAGCGCGAGACACGCGGGTTCATCTCGATGACGACCATGCGTCCGGTCTCGGGATTCACGCCGAATTGAATGTTCGAACCGCCGGTATCGACGCCGATCTCGCGGATGACCGCGATCGATGCGTCGCGCATCGCTTGATACTCGCGGTCCGTCAGAGTTTGGGCCGGGGCAACCGTGATCGAGTCGCCGGTGTGCACGCCCATGGGATCGAAGTTTTCGATCGAGCAAATGATGATGACGTTGTCAGCCGTGTCGCGCATCACCTCAAGCTCGAATTCCTTCCAGCCGAGGACGGATTCTTCGATCAGTGCTTCGTGGACCGGGGACAGATCGAGGCCGCGGGTCAGAACTTCTCCGAGTTCTTCACGGTTGTAGGCGATGCCGCCGCCGGTGCCGCCCAGAGTGAACGATGGACGGACAATGACCGGGAACCCGATCTTGCCGGCAAACTCTATTCCGTCTTTTGTGTTGTTAACGAGCGCCGATTTCGGCACGTCGAGGCCGATGCGCTGCATCGCATCTTTGAAGAAGAGGCGATCTTCGGCTTTCTTGATGGCGGCGACGTTGGCGCCGATGAGATGGACGTTGTACTTTTCCAGCACGCCGCCATCGGAAAGTTCGATGGCGAGGTTCAGAGCCGTCTGTCCACCAACAGTGGGCAGGACAGCAAAGCCCGCACCGGGGGACATCTCGCGCTCGATGCGGATGATTTCTTCCAGATACTCAAGCGTGAGCGGTTCGATATAAGTGCGGTCGGCCGACTCCGGATCGGTCATGATCGTCGCCGGGTTCGAGTTCGCCAGCACTACTTCGTAGCCCTCAGACTTGAGCGCCTTGCAGGCCTGCGTGCCGGAGTAGTCAAATTCGGCCGACTGCCCGATAACGATGGGCCCGGAGCCGAGTACGAGGATTTTCGAGATGTCAGTGCGTTTGGGCATTTAGTGAATCAGTTTCCCCGCGTCTTCCCCATGCAAGTTCTCCGCAGATCGCGTTGTCGAGAACCATGTCTAGTGTGCCGAACTTGGATTGTGGATCGACTTCGATCGGAACATACCCGTCGCCTGGAAACCCCCACCGGGGAGGGTGAGATATCGGGGTCTCCACGCGTAGCAGGTAAAGTCCAGCAGGAACTGCGTGAAATTGGAACCTTCCCGTGTCGCTCGACATCTGTGACTCCACCGGCTCATCGGACACTGCGCTCATAAGGGTTAGTTTTGCGCCGTCGACAGAAGTGTAGATCGGCTTAGTAGTATCGAGCAGCATCCCTCTATCAGGTCTTGCTAAGCCAGTGATCGATCCTGTCACAGTAGTGGTCAAGAGTGGTTTCCATCCGGGCCACTCGAATGTAAGTCCTGTTGGACTTTCTTTCGGCGGGTGCCGCATTACTCGTATCTCTTCCGAATAACCAAAAGCGGGTTGCTTTATCCCAACGAAATAGCGTCCTGCCCTAACATGCCTGAATTGGACGCTTCCTTTTGCGTCAGTCTTGAAAATCGCAACCGTGTGGTCCTTCTTTTTGCCTTCGGTTGTCAATTCGATCTGTAGACCCACCACTGGTCGTCCCCTATCGCACATTTACCAAGAAGGATCGGCCAATGACTGACGGGTCCGATGATGAAGAGCAGGCGGCAGCCCCTACGCATGCAATACCTGCGAAAAGCCAGCAACGGAGAAAGTTGCCCATCATCCGCAACGTGCCCCCACTTTTCACCGCTTCCACTCCTCCATCATTTTGGTGAACTCTTTGAACAGATAGTGCGAGTCGTGCGGCCCGGGGGCGGCTTCCGGGTGATATTGCACGCTGAAGAGCGGCATATTCCTATGGCGCAGACCTTCGAGCGTTTCGTCGTTCAGGTTCATGTGCGTGAACTCGACTTCGCTCTGCGCCAGCGAGTCCGGGTCGACGGCGAAGTTATGGTTGTGCGCCGTGATCTCGATCTTGCCGGTCTTCAACTGCTTCACCGGATGATTCCCGCCGTGGTGGCCGAACTTCAACTTGTAGGTCTTGCCGCCCAAGGCTATTCCCGTGAGCTGATGGCCGAGACAAATCCCGAAGATCGGTTGCCGTCCCATCAGCCTGCGGATCGAATCGACCGCGTACGTACACGGCTCAGGATCTCCCGGTCCGTTCGACAAGAAGACTCCATCCGGTTTGAGCGCGAGCACATCTTCCGCGGGAGTCTGCGCGGGGACGACCGTGACTTTGCATCCTTCCCCGCGCAGCTTCCGCAGAATGTTCTGCTTGATGCCGAAGTCGTACGCGACCACGTGGAAGCGCGGCGGCTCGTCTTTGACCCCGACGACGGCGACCGGTTCGTGTGAGCGCTCGCCGACTTCCCATACGTACGATCGCTTCGTGCTGACTTCTTTTGCCAGGTCGGTGCCATCCATCTTTGGAATCGACCGGGCTTTGGCGATCAGCTTGTCTGTATCACTCTCAATCGTCGAGATCACGCCGCGCATCACGCCATGATCGCGCAGATGGCGCACCAGCGCGCGCGTATCGATATCCGAAAGTACTGGCACCTTGAACTGCTCCAGGTACTCTTCCGCGACCTGCTGCGACCGCCAGTTCGAGCTGACGCGCGAAAATTCGCGCACGATCAGACCTTCGATCCACGGACGCGTGGCCTCGTTATCGTCTTGATTGGTGCCGTAATTTCCGATTTGGGGGTTCGTCAGAACGACGATCTGTCCGGAGTAGGAAGGGTCGGTGAAAATTTCCTGGTATCCGGTGATGGAAGTATTAAAAACGACTTCGCCGTAGCATTCGCCTTTGGCGCCGTAGCCTTTGCCTCGGAAGACTTTGCCGTCTTCCAGCGCAAGGATAGCCTGCATTCTCGCTCCGAAGAGTGGATTTTATAGATTTTATCAGGGATTTTCGGCGGGGCCAAGAAAAGAAGGCCGCGAAACTGAGGAAATCTGAGGAAAAATCGGCTCTTCCTAAAGGCTACTTCACCCGCCCCAGCTTATCCATCGGCCAGTACCCGAACACCGCCTTGCCATAGATGAAGCTCTGGTTCACCGCCCCGAAGTCACGGCTGTCGTTCGACATCGACCGATGATCACCCAGCACAAAAAAAGAATTTGGAGGGACGGTAATCTCCGGGTAGGACCTGGCGTCGGTGTATTCGGAAGGAACATACGACTCATCGAGCGCCTGGCCGTTGACGTAGACCTGTCCCGCATCGATGCGAATGCGATCTCCCGCCATTCCAATGACCCGCTTGATGTAGCTTTTCGACGGATCCCGGGGATAACGGAATACAACGATGTCGCCGCGCCCGATCGGCTCCAAACGATATACGAACTTGTTGACGAAGATCCGTTCCTGATCCTCGAGCGACGGCATCATGCTGGTGCCCTCCACCTTCACAGGCTGGTAGAGGAAGATGATGATGAAAGCGGAAATCGCGAGAGAGATGATCAGGTCGCGAAGCCAGACACCGAGTCCGGCTCCAATGCGAAGTGAGGGATCAATGAGGGTTGAAGCCTGGCTCGACCCAGAGGGCGAAGCGATTGCGTTTTTCGTCGCGCTCGCGCCAGCGTTCGGTCCAGGATTCGGGGAACCTTCCTGCATGCTCCTCTATTGTATACAGAAGCGGCTCCAAAACCAGCAGGTTGTATGGTTGTCGTTTACAATGACGAAATTGGGGTGAATCCGATGATCGTTCGCATCGCTCGCAGCAAGATCGTGTCCCGCAGTTTGACGCTGGCTTTTCTTTTTATTGTGACCCTGTCGGTTTCAGCTCAATGGACTGCACCACAGGAAGAAGGAGTTCCGGCCTACAACGCCGGACCACCACCGAAAGGGACGAAGCTGCCGGCGCTCCTGACCAAAGCGGATTTGTGGGGAGCGGACGCGCAACACCCCTACCAGACGCATGCGTATGAACTGGCGGCGAAGATTCCTAACGTGCTGCACCAGCAGCCGTGCTACTGCTATTGCGACCGCATGGGGCACAACAGCCTGCATAGCTGCTTCGAGAACACGCACGGAGCACAGTGCTCGACCTGTTTGAAGGAGCTGTACTATACCTATCAACAGAGCCAGAGAGGCAGGTCGGCGACGGCGATCCGGGCAGGCATTATGAGGGGCGAGTGGAAGGCGATCGACCTTGACCAAGCCGCGACAATGAAATAGTTCCCGACTGCGTGAAGAAGGAGATTTGACCCGTCGAGGAGGAAAGATTGCGAATGGCTCCTCGCGAGACCTAGACCTATCACCATCGTTTAGGCGATACTTTACTGCTCGGACCACGCGTGTCGCTTAAGGAGCCCGCCATCACGAAGAGCACAGGAAGAGTCTTACACATGGCCCAAAAACCCGCCCCCAAGAAGACAGTTGCCGAAGACCCGCGCTACACGCAGGCGCTGCAGAGTTACGAGTCTGGCCTGCGCGCGATGCAGGAGCACAAATTCGAGAAGGCTAAGCCTCACTTTCAGAAAGTGGTTGCCGGGCCCAGCAAGGAGTTGGCTGACCGCGCCACGGTTCATCTCAACATTTGCAATCAGCATCTCGACCGAGCAGCAGCGACTCAGTTTAAGTCGGCGGAAGAGCATTTCGACTATGCCGTCTCGCTCATGAATATCGGAGACTATGTCACCGCCCGGGAACACCTTGATAAGTTGCTCAAGCAAAGTCCTAAGTCCGATTACGTTACATACGGACTAGCCGCGCTGGATTGTCTGACCGGCCATGTTGAAGACTCTCTTCGCCACCTAGACGAGGCGCTTCGACTGAACCCGCAACTGCGTTTCCAGGCACGCAACGACTCGGACTTCCAGAATCTGGCCGAGGATCCCCGCTTTACCGAGTTGCTGTATCCCGATCCAGGAGCGGAACTTGACGCGTCTGATCAACTCGGCGACGAAGAACCTCTCTAGCCCGACTCCGAGGACAAGTAAGGATGGATACGAGGGCCGCCCAGTATTCGACGCAGGACAAGACCGCGCAAGCCGGCAGTCTTCGGGTGGTCGCGATCGGTGGAGGAACTGGTCTGTCGACTCTCCTCAAGGGACTCAAGAAGTTTGCCCCTTCGCCGGCGGAATCCACCACAGCGAAGGGTAGTTCGCCCTCCATTCGCGATCTATGCGCGGTGGTGACGGTCAGCGATGACGGGGGCTCGAGCGGACGACTCCGGAAGGAATTCAACATGTTGCCGCCGGGGGACATCCGCAATTGCATTGTCGCCCTCAGCGAAGACGAGGCCTTGCTGTCTAAGCTGTTCCGGCACAGGTTCGAAAAAGGCTCTGGCTTAGAGGGCCACAGTTTTGGCAACCTGTTTCTCGCCGCTCTCACTTCGTTAACCTCGGACTTTTCCGAAGCGGTTCGCCTGTCCTCAGAGATTCTTCTGACGCGTGGCCACATTTATCCCGCAACAACTTCGAGTATCGAGCTTGAGGCGCTTATGGAGGACGGAACGCGAGTCCGCGGCGAAACAAAGATCACTGCCAGCAAAGGGCGGATCCGCGAACTTTTTCTCGTTCCGGCCGACGTTGGTCCGATGCCACAAACTCTTGAGGCCATCGCTAACGCTGACCTGATCACGATTGGACCGGGGTCGCTCTTCACGAGCCTGATCCCGAATCTACTGGTTCGAGGAATTTCGCAGGCCATTGTCGAATCCCGTGCGACCAAGGTCTATATCTGCAACCTGATGACGCAGGCGAACGAGAGCCTCGGCTTAACTGCGGCGGACCACATACGAGCACTCAATCGCCATGCGCAGGGACCTATCTTCGACTACGCTCTGATCAATCGCACACCTGTATCGAATGACCTTAAGGCAAAATACGCCTTGGAAGGTGCCTGCCAGATTGTGAATGATCTTGAAGATGTGGAAACGCTGGGGGTAATTCCAGTGCTGGGCGACTATCTGGAAGAAGCGGGCGTAGCGAGACATAACTTCACCCGGGCGGCAAAGGATGTTCTCGAACTGGCGGTTCACGGTGCAAGAGGTGTTCGGAGCAAGACTTCAGCAAATAACTGCTAGAACCAATGCCCCTGATACGATTTCTGTTGGTTCTCCTAATCTTAGTTACTTCGAGTCTGGTGAGCGCCCAGGTCGGGCCTGAAGCTGGCGGCCACGAAGTTCAGATATGGGCTGGCGGTGGACATTCGGTCGCCGGCGGACGGGGAAATACAGGCGCTTTTAACGCGGGATTGCGCTACGGATGGGTCCTGACCGGATTACATCTCCCTGGCTTTCTGCGTGGCCGCTTCGAGTATGCGGTTGATGCTGTACCGCTCTTTCTCGTTTTCCAACCTGCAAACACGGCGTACGGCGCTGGTTTTGACCCGCTCGGTCTTAAGTGGAATTTTGAACGCCACGGGCGCATCTCGCCATATCTCGAACTCACGGGCGGAACACTGTTCACAAACCACAGTGTCCCCACGGGGACGAACACCGTGAATTTTACCGATCAAGCTGCATTAGGAATGCATATTCTCGGGGCGCACAAGAACGTTAGTATCGAACTGCGCTACATGCACATCTCGAATGCGGGATTGGCGACCCCGAACCCAGGAATCAACACCGTGCAGGTGCGGTTAGGAATTGGCAAGTTCTTCGGCAGGAAGTAAATGAATTCTTCGGCGCTCATTTGAGCAATTCAGCTCGTCGCCAGCCTTGCGCGCGAACTCGAGTGCCCGTTATCCTCTTCGGTTATGTCCACGCTCGTTGAATGTGTCCCGAATTTCTCTGAAGGCCGCGACAAAGCCAAAGTTGACGCCATTGTTGACGCGATGAAGATGCCCGGCGTCTACCTGCTCGACCGCGAAATGGATGCCGACCACAACCGCTGTGTCATTACGCTGGTAGGCGAACGTGAAGCGATCCAGGAAGCAGCGATTCGCGGAGTTGGCAAGGCCTCCGAGTTGATCGATTTGAACAGCCACACCGGAGCACATCCGCGCATGGGAGCGGCAGATGTGGTGCCCTTTATCCCGATCGAGGGGGTAACGATTGAGGACTGCGTCGCCATGTCCAAGCACGTCGGCGAGGAGATTTGGAAGCGGTATGAGATACCCGTCTATTTGTACGAAGCGGCGGCAAGAACCCCCGAGCGGCAGGGATTGGAGAACATTCGGCGGGGACAGTTCGAGGGCATTCGGGCGGAGATCGCAACCAATCCCGCGCGGCGCCCGGATATCGGGGAAGCTCGCGTCCATCCGACAGCTGGTGCAACGGTTGTGGGAGCGCGCAAATTCCTGATTGCTTATAACGTTTTCCTGAACACTACCGATGTCGACGTTGCCAAGAAAGTTGCGAAGGCGGTGCGCTTTTCCTCTGGCGGAATGCGCTTCGTAAAGGGTGCAGGGTTCCTGGTGCGTGGCCTTGCCCAGGTATCGATGAACCTCACGGATTTCGAGCAGACGCCGATTCACCGAGTCTTCGAAGTGGTGAAGCGTGAAGCGGCCCGATATGGGGTGGCGCCGACCTCTAGCGAGATCGTGGGCCTTATTCCTAAAAAGGCTCTCGAAGACGCCGCAGAATGGTTCCTTCAGGTCGAGAATTTCGATTCATCGCTGATCCTTGAGAATCGACTCGCTGCCGTCATGGGTGGGAAGATGGCGGTCGGCGGCCTTCGGGCTGGCGTTGAACCTTTTGTCGAGCAACTCGCGGCGCCCACAGCTACCCCGGGAGGGGGGAGTGCCTCAGCCGCAGCGGCAGCCATGGCTGCCGGCTTAGCGACGATGGTCGCCTCAATGTCTCGCGGTAAGAAGGCGTATCTGCAGTATGAGTCTCAATTAAGCACCGCGATCGCCAGACTGGGGCCTCTACGGGAGGAGTTGAAGGCGGCTGTCGATGCCGATGCTCAGTCGTACGATTCCGTCATGAAGGCCTATAAGGCGGCACGTTCCGCAGCGGATGAGAAATCCGGGCAGGCTTTGATTGAAGCTGCGCTACAAGAGGCTACGTCTGTTCCCCTCAGCGTGGCCGAAAAGGCGAACGAGATTGCGCGGATCGTAAAGTCGCTAGAGCCCGTTACTAACCCGAATATGAAGTCCGATCTAACTACAGCGTCGGCCCTAGCCCATGCAGGAATTACCGGAGCCCTGGCTAATGTCGAGATTAATTTGGAGTCGCTGAAGGACCAATCTTTCATAGAGCAGATTCGCCGTCGAACAGTTGCGCTCCGGACATAGGCTTCCCGTAGATCCAAACTCACTTCAAACATTCACAACGGCGCAGACAAACCGGTCGGCTTCCACAACGCATTCAAACAGCGAAGTTCGTTTTCTGCATCTAAGTTCTCCAGTTGGCTGGAGGGGTGCACGTGCGCCGAGCTTCGTGTTTCGTATTTGCTTTAGCCTCTGGAATAGGTGTTTTTCTGCTGAGCATGAACGGTTGCGGTGGTGGAATTCAACAGAATTCCATTCTGGCGGGGAAATTCCAACACATCGTCATCATCTTTCAGGAAAATCGCACCCCCGACAACCTGTTCCATGACCCCATACTTATGCAAGCCGGCGCGGATATTGCCAGCAGCGGAAAAAACTCCGCCGGCGAAACGATACCGCTAACGGCGGCCCCTCTAGGCCTCAACTATGACTTGAGTCATGAGCATTCGGCGTTTAAGGCGATGTACAACCACGGCAAAATGAATGGCGCTAATCGGGTGCAGGTTTCGTGTTCGACCTGTGCTCCTCCCAACCCGCAATTCAAGTACGTCAATCCTTCCGACGTTCAGCCTTACTTTCAAATGGCCGAGCAATACGCGTTTGGCGATCGGATGTTCCAAACCAATCAAGGCCCGAGTTTTCCAGCCCACCAGTTCATCATCTCTGGAACCTCCGCGCCGACCGCAACCAGCAGGTCTTTCGTTGCTGAGAACAGCGCAGGCAATACCGATGCGTTCGGTCTGAGTGGCTGTATTGCTCCCCCCACAGCGTTCGTGCAATTGGTGGGTCCGATGGGAAATGAAAACCAGACGATGTACCCATGCACGGATCATCCGACTCTCACGGACGAACTGAATGAGAACAGTATTGACTGGCGATATTACACTCCCTCAGCAGGCGTGATTTGGACCAGCCCTAATGCGATAGAGCATATGTGTGGACCGAATGCGCCACCGCCTAACGCCACCTCATGCGTCGGTTCTGATTGGAAGGAACATGTCGTCCTTTACACTCAGCTCAACCCCGCGCCGATCCTGACCGACATCTCTAATTCGAGGTTGCCGACCGTGAGTTGGGTAATTCCCGCTGGTAAGAACTCTGACCACTCGGGAAACGTCCTTACGACGGGTGGTCCTTCGTGGGTAGCCTCAATCGTAAATGCAATCGGAAACAGCCCTTATTGGGCCAACACGCTCATCATTGTGACCTGGGATGACTGGGGCGGCTGGTATGACCATGTGCCGCCGTACAAAATCGTCAACGATGGTGTGAGTTGGGGTTCAGGCTATGTCTACGGATTTCGAGTGCCACTGATCGTGATTTCCCCATACGCGCGCCCCAGATACATTTCGCATGTCAATCACGACTTCGGGAGTATCCTGCACTTGATTGAGGAGAATTTCAATCTGCCCTCGTTGGGCTATGCAGACGCTTATGCCGACGACCTCTCGGACTGTTTCAACTTCCACCAAACGCCACTTGTGTTCCAGACGATTGACGCCCCGGTGAAGGCGGATTACTTCATGCACGACACGTCGCCGCCAACCGATCCGGATGACGACTAAAAGCCTGCTTTTCTTGCAAAACCAATTCGGCACTCATTGGTCAATAGTCGCTGCACTTTTGTTTCTGCGGCGTTGACTGCAAGTAAAATAGAATAAAGCGATCTAATTACGATGAGGTCCGATTGCGCATCCAAGTTAAGAGTGCGCAGTCTCTCCATTTTCTGATTCCGAGGCGTTATGAGACTTTTGAAGATTTTCGGGGTTTGTATTGTTTTGGCGGGCTTGGCTTACGCCATGCCGCTCAATTCCTCCGCGCGTTCCTGCGTCCCAGCCGATCTGCTGCAGTTGATCTCGGTGGACTACCGCGCGTTGAAAGATTCACCCACCGCAATGGCCTTGAAGCAGCAGTTGATGCCCGACAATATCAAGCAGTTTGAAGCCGCTCTCAAAGGCATAGGCCTCGACCCGGAGAAGGATGTGGACACGCTCACCTTCGCCTCCTTCCGTACGGGCAAGCAAGGCGTGAAGACCGTAGGCGTAGCGGCCGGACCCTTCAATATGAAGGCTGTCCTCAAGAAGATGAAGCTGCAGAAGTATGTTCCCAAGAAGTATGGAAACGCTGACATCTACCCCATGGATGGCGGGTTCGTCATGAGCTTTCTGGATGACAGTACCCTGCTCTTCGGCGACAGTACGTCTATCCGCACGGCGCTCGACACACGAGACGGCCAGATTCTAGGTCTCGATACCAACGGAACCATGGCCGACATGATGTCTGACGTCGACTCTTCCCCCGTGTGGAGCATTCTCGATCAGCTAGGTACTCAGAATGCCTTGCATTCCGCGATGGGAGACGCTTCAAAGATTGCAGATTACGACACCATCAAGAAGCGGCTGCTGGGATCGCGCTATGCGATGAATTTCAACAGCGGCGTTAATTTCGATATGACGGTGATCACGTCTGACTCAACAACCGCAGCGACCGTGTCTTCCCTGCTCAAGGGGTACATGCTTTATAAAAAGATGAGCGCCACCGCAGCAGAAAAAGTAGCGGTAGAAAACACATCCGTCGATTCCGATGGCCAGAATGTCGGCGTTCATTTCAAAGCTAATGATCAGCAATTCCAGTCATTGATGCATTCCGAATTGTTCGCTGCAGTAACTCACTGAGTCTCCAATAGAAAGCCAAAAGCACCGGAGTTTCACTCCGGTGCTTTCTCTTTTTCATGGCCAAGACGGCTTCTCCGCTCTATTTCTTCGCCGCATCTGCGGTAGCTGCCGTAGCCTTCGCCGAGACTTTCGGGGGAGCCACCGGAATCATTGCATGTTCATAAGGCGTGCCAGCCCACATCATGTAAGGACCAGACGCGTCGGCATCTGCTGTAGATGCCAACCCAAGGGTCTTCGCCGCTGGACCGACAATCATGACATGCGGACCGGTGACCACCCAATGGTTGTCGGCGGATTTCGCCGTGGCATAGGGATCTGTGTTGCTCGCCCCGTCATCGCCCGCCAACATGTAGGTCAGCCCGAGCTTTTCGGGGGGACTCTGGTGTTTCATCCAGGCATCGAAGAATGCCATGCTGTTTGCGTCAGCGCACATTTTTTCCCGGCCGACTACCATGCACGAAAATCCATTCTTTCCTGGACGAATGGTTGTCATCTTTCCGGCTTCGTCCATCCGAACAACTGCTGCCTCTTTGCCTACTGATTTGGGAGCAGCGGATAGTGCTTGAGCGATGTATTGAGCATCGGAAGTTTCAGCCTTTTTCTGAGCCGATCCAAAACCGACTAGAACCACGAGCGACAACGATACGGCAAGACCCAAGATAAGCTTGCGCATGTTCTCCTCCTGATTTGTGGTTTAACTCCCCAGGGTGGTGGAAGCAGCAGAATTCTAACGCTTCCGAGGACGAGGTCAAGCTTTGGACGATGGAAAACAGAAGCAGAGATCGCGAGATTATGACTTCGTGCGACCGCCGCGTTTTTCCCGCGCCCATCCTTCTTTTGTAACTTGGCGCGAACGCCCGATCGCCAATGAATCGTCCGGAACATCATCGGTAATGCACGATGCCGCGCCGACATAGGCGCCATTGCCGACTCGAATTGGCGCCACCAGAGTGCTGTCGCTTCCGATGAAAACTGCGTCGCCAATCACAGTCTTATGCTTGTTCACTCCGTCATAGTTGCAGGTAATCGTGCCCGCACCGATGTTCACTCCGGCACCGATTTCCGCATCGCCGAGATAGGTCAGGTGATTTGCCTTCGATCCCTTCCCCAGCCTGATCTTCTTCGTCTCGACAAAGTTCCCGACGTGCGCCCCCTCCCCGATCTCGCTGCCTGGACGTATGTGTGAATACGGACCGATGATGGCCCCAGTGCTTATGCGCGCATCCTCCATCACGCAGCCTGGACGAACGGTTACACTGTCGGCAATCTCCGAGTCGCGAATGACACAATAAGACCGAACGCGGCAACCTGCCCCGATCTTCGTCTTACCCAGCAATTGCACATACGGCTCAATTACCGAATCCGGTGCAATCTCAACGTCGTTGTCGATTACGCAGGTGGTCGGATAAAAGATCGTCACTCCGTCTGCCATCAGCTGTCGGCATTTTGCCATTCTCATCTGCTGATCAATGTCCGCGAGCTCGGCCCGGGTATTTCCGCCGAGAACCTCGCTCGGCGCCGACGTTTGCCAAGCCACCACCCTCTTGCGAGCCTTGCGGAAAACCGCTGCCATATCCGTGAGGTAATACTCGGCATGAGGATTCGCAGTCGAGAGTTCTCCGATATGCCCATATAGTTGCTTGATCGCAAAAACGTAGAAACCGGAGTTAATCTCGTGGATCCTTTTCTGTACGGCGGTTGCCGATTTTTCCTCAACGATCTGTTTAACTTCGGGACTGCGCGGACCGCTGCGCAGCACGCGGCCATATCCAAATGGATTCTCCAGTTCGGCGCTGAGCAACGTCATTGCTGCTTTTTCGGTGAGGTGAAAACCTCGTAATTGGCCGATCGTTTCTAAGGTAATGAGTGGCGCGTCGCCCGAGAGCACAATGACGTGATCGTACCCAGCCAGCGCATCGCGAGCGACCATGAGTGCGTGACCGGTGCCGTTTTGCTCAGACTGGAGGACAAAATTCACACCGGTATGTTCCATCGCTGCGCGAACACGATCGGCCTCGTGCCCAATGATCACGTACACATCCTTAGGCGGCACAAGGCGCACAGCCGTGCGAATCACGTGTTCCACCAGAGGCATTCCGCCGACTTCATGTAATACTTTAGGAAGTTGGGATTTCAGCCGAGTTCCCTTGCCGGCTGCCATAATGGCGATCGCGATTCGAGAAGCTCCCGAAGCGGTTGACCTTGACAAAGATGCTTGAGACAAAGATGAATGCTTCTTAGATTTCATTTCGAACCCAATATACCTTGGCCTCCGCTGCGGTGGCCATTTTCTGCTAAGCTAACCTGCCGTTGAACCCTGGCCTACTGGCGCTGTGGGAAGAATACTGGGGAGGGAATGTATGCCGAAGTACGTGATTGAGAGGGATATTCCTAGCATTGGGGATGTGACTCCTGAGCAAGTCATCGCCATTTCGCAAAAATCATGCAGCGTCTTGAACAACCTTGGCCCGAAGATTCAATGACTGCACAGCTATGTCACGCAGGACAAGATTTATTGCGTCTACATCGCGCCGAATGAGGAAATGGTTCGGGAGCATGCCCGCCAAGGTGGATTTCCGGCAAACAAAGTCTCCGAAGTGAAGCTGGTAATCGATCCGACTTCGGCAGAGGCCTAGCCTAGAGTCCCAACCCACCGTCGACAGCTAAAATTTGGCCCGTAATGAATTGTGGCGCCGTGGCAAAGAACAATACCGCTGCTGCAATTTCTTCCCCTCGGCCATTGCGCAGCATTGGCGTCTGTTTTGCCATTCGCCGCATAAAGGCTGCGGCGGATTTCTCCCCCAGATCGATCATTCCGGGTGCAACGGCGTTCACGGCGATCTCCGGCGCCAATGCCTTCGCCATCACCTTTGTCAGCATGTGCAGCGCCGCTTTCGACGAGCAATAGTGAGCGTGCGTAGGCCAGGGCCTGAGCCCGCCCAGTGATCCCATGTTGATGATTTTCGCTTCAATGGGGCCGGCTCCTCTGCCACGATTGCGCCGCATCCATTTCAGAGCTTCACGGCTGACGAGGAATGGGCCCCGAGTGTTTGAAGCAAAAATCGCGTCCCACTGCTTGACAGTCAGCTTTTCGAACTCGGCGGTTTCGTAGTTCGCGGCGTTGTTGACCAAGATGTCGATCCGTCCCAATTCCCTTCCCACCTCTTTCATCATGGCTCGGACGCTAGACTCGTCCGTCACATCGCACCGCAATGCGAATGCCCGGACCCCGTACCCAGATAGATCCACGACCGTTTCGCGAGCCTCCCGGGCCGAATCGAGAAAGGTAATGGCCACGTCGGCCCCGGCTTCGGCCAGAGCGAGCGCCGTGGCACGTCCTAAGCGCCGGGCCGCGCCGGTTACCAGCGCCGTTTTGCCTATCAGAGGTTTCCGGGTGCGATCTTGCATTCAGGGATTCTACTGTGTTCGGCGCTTCCAGAACAGGAATGGTCCGACCACCCGACCTGACGTTTGGCGCTGGAAAAATGCGTACTTTCCACGCTAAAATCCCTCCAACATGAGCGAGCCACGAACCGTCGTCGTGTACTCCCGCAAAGGATGTCATCTGTGTGAAGTCGTCAAAGAAAGCCTCGGCAAGCTCTCTCGCCGAGGCGGCTTCACCTGGCAAGAAATTGACGTCGATACCGACAGCGATCTTCGCCGCCAGTTCAACGACGAAGTCCCGGTGGTATTCATTGATGGCCGAAAGGCTTTCAAATACCGCATGGACGAGCAGGAATTTCTCCGGAGGCTCGTCAGCTAGTCATCCTTCAGGACAGGTTTACGACACCGTGTATTGGTTCTATTTTCCTATGCATTCTTCTGGGAGGGTTTCACGGGCCTGTCGATCGCAGTCATCGCGATCGTCACGGTGTTCGTCGTGATGCAGACCACGGGTAAAATCCGCTGGTCAGAGCGCTTCGCCGCCCGAGGCAGAAGACCGCTGCCGAACCCGCAGTAGGTGGCCGATCGGGGCGGAGAACACTCACCGCCCGTTTTCGTTCTCGCCTTGGGCGCTTTTCCGCTACAATCGGCTGCGGAATGCTTCGTTCGCAACTCTACGCGGATCCTCACAACCTCTTTCTCCACGATCTGGTCCTCGACTCTTGCCGACGCAACCCTCGGAAACTGGCGCTGGTGGACGCTTCTTGCGGTCGTCGCCTGACCTATGCGGAATATGGCGAACTCGTTGAGAGAGCGGCGCACGGACTGATTGCAGCCGGCATTCAGCCGGGCGATGTCGTGGGAATTTTCCTGCCGAACTCATGGGAGTTCTGTGTTGTATTCCATGCTTCGCAATTGGTCGGAGCGGTTCCAACACTGCTGAACCCAACCTATCGCGAGCGTGAGGTGAGATATCAGCTCGGGAATTCGGGGGCAGTCATACTCATCACAGACGGTGCAATCCTTGAGGGCATTCAGCTGTGTGAGTTACCCAATCTGCGTTGTGTCTACACCACGCGCCAATCGGCAACCGGTGTTGAACCCTTTGCGAATCTGCTGCAACCCGTATCGAACAGTATTCCCAAACCGGTTGAGTCCCCACAGCAGGCTTTGGCGGCGCTTCCCTACTCCAGCGGCACGACCGGAATGCCAAAGGGAGTGATGCTCTCGCACTACAACCTGGTGGCCAATATCTACCAGTTGCTCGGCCCGAATGCGGCCAAACTTAGTGCTCAGGATACGATCCTGTGCAGTTTGCCTCTTTATCACATCTATGGATTGAACGTGATCCTCAATCCGGCGCTCATCTTAGGCGCCACACTTGTCCTGGTCCCGCGGTTCAACGTTCAGCAGATTGGGAATTTGATCGTCGAGCAACGAGTCACCATGATGCCGCTGGTTCCACCCGCCATTAATGCTCTTTGCCAGGCGGCGGAGGCAGGACAGTTTCCCCGCGAGCACTGTGTTCATTGGGTGAAATCAGGGGCGGCTCCTCTGGCGCCAGAGCTGCCACGACGGTTCACCGCATTAACCGGCATTCTGGTCTGTCAGGGCTATGGAATGACCGAAGCGTCTCCCGTTACGCACTGCGGTTACCTTGATCCTGCGCTCTATCGACCGGATTCGATCGGACATCCTCTGGCCCTTACAGATTGTCGAGTCCTTGCGCATAGCGACATCGATCCGAATGAGAGTCCGGAAAATCTCACCGAGACACCCTCGGGACTTCCCGGAGAGCTCGTCATGCGGGGACCGCAGTTCATGCTGGGGTACTGGAAGGAACCGAACGCGACAACGGCAGTTCTTCGTGACGGATGGTATTGGTCCGGGGACATTGTCACTCGGGATCGTGAAGGCTTCTACCGTGTGGTTGACCGCCGCAAAGAGATGATCAAGTACAAGGGATTCGCGGTAGCGCCGGCCGAGGTAGAAGCCGTTCTCTTGGAACATCCGGCGGTGAAAGAATGTGGCGTTGTCGGCCGTCCCAACACTGACGCCGGGGAGATTCCCGTGGCATTTGTCGCGTTGCGCGACGGATTCATTGACAGCCACAAACTTCAGGAAGAACTTTGCTCTTTTGTTGCCGACCGCCTTACGCATTTCAAGCAGCCGAGAGAAGTACACTTCGTCGACGTGGTCCCCAAGACGGCGTCTGGCAAGGTCTTACGGCGAGAGCTAAGGAAGGCCTTGCAGTAACGTTACGCGAGTGCGGTACCACTTTCGCGTCGATCTTTGCCTCATCCCTCGAATCGAGCCACCAAGGTCTCGAAGGGGCACAAAGGATTTCCTTCGTACAACTTCGTGTCCTTTGTGGTGTACGCCCTCAAAAAAGGACGCTTTGGTGCAATCAGTAATCGTCGGAACTTTGTCCGAGCCTGTTTCGTATCTCCTACCAGCACACGAGATCGCCAAGCGCGACGGGAAGGAGAATCACAATGGAAGGACTCACTGGCCTGGCAGCAGTCGTAATGTTCTTAGCGATTCCAATCGCGGCAATTGCACTGTACACGTTTTACCGGGTGCGGAAGTTGCGCACCGACGAGCGGCTGGCAGCAATGCAGCGCGGAGTAAACATTCCGATGGAAGCCGAGCTCTCAGAATCTGCACGTTCGCGGCGCTACGGCATTCTGTTGACCGCGGGCGCAGTGGGCTATATGACCGCGTTCACGATTGTCGCTCGCGTCGAACCCGACGCACTGATGGCCGCTGCGTTCGGAGCGATTCCATTCACACTGGGCCTGGGATATTTCCTGGATTCCGCCTTGATACGGCGCGACGCCCGCGTTTCGTAGTTCGTGGGAACGAACTAGCCGGTGACCGAACCGAGCGCGCCCCATCCTGGATTCGCGAAACTTCGAATCTGGGGTGGGGATTTTATTTGCCTGGAAACCGAGGAGCTATTCGCCCGTGAGGAACTTGTATTGTCTATCGTTCAGGGGCACCACGCTGAGCCTTCCCTGCCGAACCAGTGGCGACTCGGAGAATACATCGCTGGCTTTCACATCTGCCAAGGTCCTTGGCTTGGCGATCGCTTTACCGACTTTAATCTTGACCTGAGGATTCTTCTCATCAGACGCATCGACTGAAACGACGCTTGCTGTGCCCACTGCGGTCTTCTCATCGCCGGTGTGATAAATCACCAGACGCTCACCGGATTTCATTCCACGCAAGTACTTCAGCGCTACGGGATTCGAGACTCCATCCCATACTGTCGTCTTCTCCTTTTCCAGATCGGCGAATGAATACGTAGATGGCTCGGTCTTCAGAAGATAGTCCATAGATTCCCCACTTTAAGGCGTTCGAATGGATGTCAGCGCGCTAGTTCGGTTTCTGCTGATCTGCAGGTGGCGTATCCGGCTTTGCGTTTGGGTCCTTCGGGTGGTCGTCGTAGATCGAGAACTGTCCCTGCGGCCGCTTCAACTTGATGGTGATCTCCACCTTCGGCTTCGAGACGTCGAAGTCTTCCCCATAGGTTTGGAACCCATGCGCCAACACCTGCACGCGAAGAGTTCCATACGGGATTCCGTCAATGTTTGATTTGCCGTCAGGATCCGTCTTTAGTTCCAAATCACCGCGCTGCTGAGTACCCTTTCCATCCACGGGATGCAAAATCACGGCCGCGTTGCGTACCGGCTTCCCGTTATCGTCTTTGATGACCGAGAAGTACAACCACGAAGTGGGCTCGTTGTCTTTATCTTTCTGAGCCACACAGATGCTCCCGCAAAGAAGCAGCGCCGCTATTCCCCAAGCAAAGATAATTCTCCGCATGGGTGTCATTGTATGCACCCGGAATGCCCGCTGTCACCTGCTCTGGTTGCTCTTCCGCACGCTTGTTTCGGTAACTCTTTTACAATGCGGCTGTGAAGACTTGGGACGTGATCGTCATCGGCGGCGGCATCATTGGGCTTTCCCTGGCGATCGCTTTGCGCAAGCGCGGCGCAACGGTCTTGATCGTCGAGCGCGGCGAACCGGGCCGCGAAGCTTCTCATGCTGCGGGCGGAATGCTGGTCGATTGTCCCCTCGAAACTCCGTCCGTCCTGCAGGACTTGGCCAGCGCTAGCGCGCGGATGTATCCCGAATTCGCGCATGAACTGGAAATCGAGTCGGGGATGAAGATCGACCTTAGGGATTTCGGCACAATCCTGTTTTTATCGGCAGAGCACGCACGACAACATCCGGCATTCGTTTCTGGCCATGCTCTTCCCAGTCCTCTCGGCCAGATGGAACCGGCACTGCATCCGATGGACGGACCAACTGTCTACGTGAAGGAACGTAGCGTCGATCCGCAAGCACTCACTGCCGCGGCAATCAAGACAGCGAAAAACCGCGGCGTGGATTTCTCGTCCGGGGACGCTGTCGAAGGCGTGCACCAATCGAATAACAGGGTCGCGGGCGTGAAGACCGTTAAAACGTCGTTCTCAGCCCATAAGGTCGTCAACTGTGCAGGCGCGTGGGCCGGAATGATCGCGCCAATCGCATTGCCGACTCGCCCGGTGAAGGGCCAGATGCTTTGCCTGGCGTTGCCCTCGCGGAACTTGCTGCGGCATGTCGTGCGGTCGCCAAAGGTGTATCTCATCCCGCGAAGCGATGGACGGTTGCTCGTCGGCGCGACGGTCGAGGAGGCAGGGTTCGATAAGCGGACAATTCCAGCCACGATCCAGCGCCAGCATCAGTCGGCTCTGGAGTTGATGCCTCAGTTGCAAGACGCGAAGATTCTCGAGGACTGGGCTGGTCTTCGTCCGGGCACGCCTGACGGTTTGCCGATTCTCGGCGCGACCGACATTCCCGGCTATTACGTTGCTACGGGTCATTTCCGCGACGGTATCCTGCTCGCGCCGATTACGGCGCAACTTATGGCCCAAATCATCAGCGACGAAAAGGCCGGGCATGATCTATCGAGCTTTTCCCCTCTCCGATTCATTTAAAGCGGCGTCATCCTGAGGAGCCTGAAAGAACTCTGAAGGACCGAAAGCAGACCGGAACCGCCGACGCGGTGGAAGGGAGTACCTTTTTGCTTTCCGCAGTGGGGCGTTCCTATCAACAGCATCGAGATATGCGGCGTACGTACGGTCCCTCATCCGGCTTGCGCCGGGCTCAGGATGACACATCTCAAAAACACCGCGGAACCTCTGTTGAGTGTCGGACGTTCCTCCAGTACCGCATACTGATTGAGCAATTGCCATTAACTCGTGCGCTTCGGCAAGGCTGCTGGCTTCGCGCTATACTGATTGGCTTCCGCGGTCTTGATCCGCAATCTTGCGATGCCCGCCTTGCTTCAACTCGCACAACTGAGAAAGGAATCTTATGGCCTCTCCCGCAGTGGATTTTGCGCGCAGTAATCAGCAGCGTTTCCTGAACGAACTCAAAGATCTTCTCCGCATCCCCAGCGTCAGCACTCTCGAACAGCACAAACCTGACATTCAGAAAGCGGCCAATTATGTAGCGAATGAACTGCGCCGCATCGGTATGGAGAATGTCGAGGTCATCGCAACCAAGGGACATCCGCTAATTTACGCAGACTGGCTGCATGCATCGGGCAAGCCGACTGTGCTCATGTATGCGCACTATGACGTGCAGCCCGCGGAGCCGCTGGATGAGTGGCACAGTCCTCCGTTTGAGCCGACGGAGCGGAACAACAATGTCTACGCGCGCGGCGCTGTCGATGATAAGGGTCAACTGTGGATGGAAGTGAAGGCTCTTGAAGCGCTCATGCAGACTGGTGGAGGCAAGCTGCCCATCAACGTAAAAGTGATCTTTGAAGGTGAAGAGGAAGTCGGCGGAGAGTCGATTGCGGAGTACATCCGCAAGCAGAAGGCGAAGCTGAAAGCGGACTTCGCGCTGGTCTGCGACACGGAGCTCTTCGCGCCGGATCTTCCGACATTGTGTGTGGGATTGCGCGGGTTGGTCTACACCGAGATCGAAGCTTATGGGGCGAAGACCGATCTGCATTCCGGGATGTACGGAGGAGCCGCGCCGAATCCATTCTTCGCGTTGATCGAGATGATCAGCAAGATGAAGGACTCGAAGGGCAAGGTCCTGATTCCGGGCTTCTACAAAGGGGTGAAGGCTCCAACAGCGGCCGAACTGAAGGCGTGGAAGCGTCTGCCATTCAACGAGGAGCACTACCGCAAGACCGAAGTGGGATCGAAGGTTTTGACTGGCGAGCCTGGATATTCAGTCTTGTATCGCACGTGGGCGCGACCGACGCTCGAGGTGCATGGAATGCCAGGAGGATTTATCGCCGATGGCGCCAAGACCGTGATTCCGGCGAAGGCGAAGGCCAAGGTTTCGATGCGCATGGTCCCCAATCAGGATCCGGATGACATCCTGAAGAAGTACATGGCCTTTGTGAAAAAGAACACACCGAAAGGGATCGAGACCAAGGTTAAGGTGTGGAGCAAAGGTCCGGCTTGCGTCGTGAGCACGGACAACAAGTACATCGAAGCAGCGACTCAAGCGCTGCACGACACGTTCAAGAAAGACACGGTGTTTATCCGCAGCGGGGGATCGATTCCGATTGTCACCGATTTTCAGGATGTGCTGAAGATTCCCAGCGTGATGATGGGCTTTGGGCTTCCCGACGACAATCTGCACGCACCGAACGAGAAGTTTCACATTCCGAACTTCTATCGGGGGATTGAGACGATTTGTCGATTCTTTGAGAAACTGGGTTAGATGGGAGTCGCGAGCCCTGAGTCGCGAGCCAAGCCGCATCAGTGGTAGATATTCGTACTAACAATCTTGAGAGCGTCCTTTTTGGGCGCTCTTTTTTGCTTGGAGATTCCCGAATTGGGAAGGATGATTCGTTCGCGGTGCTACCCCTCCCCCTCGAATCTTTGGATTCTTTGACGTAGAGAGAAATCGACAAATAATCTATGGGCTGCAATCACTTGCGGGCGAAATCTTGAGCCGCAAGGAGTTAGGCTCTACGTCCTAATGTTTGCAGACACGGAGATTGTTTCGAATCGGAAATTCTCAGTCAAGGTCGGATGAACATAATCCGCCTGTGGAAAACGCAGGTGACCTTGCGCTTCTGTCTTTAGCAGGCAGCAATGAGCAAGTTCGCAATTTGCCATAGTGGTATACGGCGTTTTCAAGATCGTCATCCTCCAGGCTGTTGCGAGACCGGTGTGTCCCTGGCGGAATCTTTGTGTGCTTGTTTCTTTCGCTCCTTCGGAGCTTGGTGCCTACTCGCTTGCTTTCCCACGCCTTACGGCGTGGGCTGCATTCTTTCGCCGCTTCGCGGCTGGAGTATCGATCATTCCATCGGACGCGGGTTACATCGAGCTTCGACACAACCGCTTTCGTGTGTTTCTTCTTCGGAACTTTGGAATTCCCGCATTTCTGACTTCCGATTCAGGAGGGTTGGGCATTGCCAACTGCAGCCGAACGCCCAAATGGGGCTTGACAGGACCTCGATTTCGGTGTGTGCTTAGGAACCAATCAGAGATATTCGTAATTAGACGCAATACCTTATCGTAACAATCCGGAACACTCGCTGGCCTTAGCGGCTCCCGTCCACGAGGAGGACAATATGCAAACCAATGGTGTATCACATTCTCCGAAATTGGGCCTTGGGCGATCAGTCTCTGCACTTCGCGTCATTGTTTTTGTCATGTTGGTGGTCGGGTTCTCGGTTCATCTTGTTGGACAGGTAAGCGTCAGCATCTCGCCGAGCGTGGTCACGCTGGCAACGCTGGCAACGCAGTCCTTCACTGCGACCGTGACAGGATCAACTGACACAGCTGTAACCTGGCAGGTCAATGGGGTCAGCGGTGGGAGTTCCACGAATGGTGTTGTCTCGACGACAGTCTTGAATACCGCGAACGAAGCGATTTTCCTGGCCCCTTCCGCTGTGCCTAGCCCGGCATCGGTTTCGGTTACGGCGATCTCGCAGGCCGACACTACGAAATCGGCGACGGCAACCGTCACGATCCAAGTGCCGTCGCGCTCGGGAACGACTTATTACGTTTCGACCCTGGGCAACGACAACAATGCCGGAACACTGGCGGCTCCGTGGCGGACGATTCAAAAGGCGGCTAACACGGTCAAGGCTGGAGATACGGTGCAGGTGCGCGGAGGGACTTACAACGAGATCGTCACGATGAAGACCTCGGGCAATGCCAGCGCCGGATATATCACGTTTCAAAACTATCCCGGCGAAAAACCGATTGTCGACGGCACAGGACTCGCTGTTGGCAGTGGCGGCCAGACAGGACTGTTTAGCCTGGAAGGAACGTTTAATTACATGGTTATTGAGGGATTCGAGATCCGGAATTTCTCAAGTTCGACGAAGGGTAAAGTTCCCGTCGGCATCGATTTTGAGGGAGCCGGGAGCAACATCGAGATTCTGAATAATCACATCCACAACATTGCGCAGACGCTGACCAGTTGCAATGCCGCCAACGCCTTGGCGATTGCACTCTACGGCGAGCAGGCGCCTGCGTCCATCAACAACGTTACGCTCTACGGCAACGAGATTGATCACAACACCACGGGATGCAGCGAGAACGTTTCATTCGACGGCAACGTGCAGTATTTCGTGGAGGCCAATAATCTTGTGCACGACGGCGACAACATCGGGTTGGACAACATTGGCTTCGAAGGCGTTTCGCCGAACGCGAGCTACGATCAAGCGCGGGATGGATGGGTTTTCGAGAACACGATCTACAACATCAGTTCGACCACGAATCCTGTTTATCACGACCAGGTCGGCGCCGATGCATACTACTGTGACGGGTGCACGCGGATCATCGTGGAACGCAATCTGATCCACGATTCCGACTTGAGCGAGATGGCGAGCGAGCATTCCGGACACACGTCGAGCTATGTCATCTTCCGGAACAACATCATTTATCACTCGCTGTATGTGGGATTGTCGATCGGTGGGTATTCCAAAGGAGTTGGTGGCACCGACCATTGCGTGATCGTCAACAACTCTCTGTGGGATGATGGCACGCACGGCAGCAGCGGGCTGGGAGAATTTCAGATCCAGTTCCATGCCACCAACAACTCGATCGCGAACAATATCTTCGATGACTACACTCTGGCATCGAAATATCTTCTGTATGACTTCACCACGAGCGTGCCGAACCCGGCGACGCTGGATTACAACGACTACTACGATACGGCGGGCGGCGCCGGGGCGTTGTTCGATTGGCAGGCCAAGTCGCTGACGGGCTTCTCGGCTTACCAGAGTGCATCGAAGCAGGACGCGCAGTCGCAGTTCGCGGATCCGCTTTACGTTAACGTGACAACACCTCCGTACAACTTCGATTTGTCGTCAGGATCGCCGGCGATCAATGCCGGGGCAAATCTGGGCGTCAACGTGGTTGGGGTGCTGGATTATGCCGGCAATTCTCGGGTAAACGGCAGCGGGCAGATTAATGTGGGCGCCTACGAGCAGTAAGCGGGGCCGAGTCGCTCCTTGCCAGCCTGGACTAGCCATTCTGGTCGAAGCCGGGCATTTGCGGGAATGCCCGGCAGACTCGAGCAACGCGAGATGACGGGCACACTAAATATCCCTTCGATGGTGCCCGAATATTCTGGGACTTGAGAAGGAAAGGCCGTCTACTTCGTCAACGGGAGTTAAGGTCGTTATGCGCATGATCATTTCCATATCATCCGTTTTCCTGCTTTTGCTCTCGTCCTTCGCCTGGCCGCAGGCCACCAAAACGCCGGTCAGCCCACGGGGCCCGAGTGTTGCCATCGGCACGCAGGGCGTGGTTGTTTCCGGCAGACCTGCCGCCACCGCGGCCGGCATCAAGATTCTGGGACAGGGCGGAAACGCCGCCGATGCCGGAGCCGCCACTCTGCTGGCGCTGTCCGTAACCTATGTAGGGGCGTTCTGCGTGGGAGGCGAGGTTCCCATTCTGGTTTATAGCGCCGACCAGAAAAACGTGAAGCTGCTCGAGGGACAAGGAGAGGCGCCGCACGATCCCAAAGCCATCGCCTGGTACATGGAACACGGAATTCCGGACGGTGATGTCAAGGCGGCCGCTGTTCCTAGCACCATCGATGCGGTCGTCACCCTGCTGAAACTTTACGGAACCAAAAGCTTCGAGGGGGTCGTGCAGCCGACGCTGGCCATTCTCGATGCCGGCGGCCCCACTTGGTATATCGATACCGGTGACGGGAAGAAGATCGAAACCGGAGTGAACTGGCAGGCGGATTTGGCGGTGACCCTTCGCAAACTGGTGGAGTCGGAAAAGGCTGCGAAAGGCACGCGGCAGCAGAAACTGCAAGCTGTCTCAGACCGCTTTTATCGCGGCGACATCGCCGATGCCCTGGAAGCCTGGTATATCGAGAAGGGCGGCTTCCTGCGCAAGGCGGACTTGGCGGCACACAAAACTCCCGTGGTGGATCCGCTCACAACCACGTACCGTGGCTACACGGTGTATAAGACGGGTCCGCTGACACAGGGTCCGTATCTTTTACAGACGCTGCGCCTGCTCGACGGCTTCGACCTGAAGAAGATGGGCTTCAATTCGGCGGATTACATCCACACCGTGATTGAAGCCGAGAAATTGGCACTGGCGGATCGCGACGAGTATTACGGCGATCCGAATTTTGTGAAGGTGCCGATGCAGCAGTTGCTTTCCGATCAGTACACCAAAATGCGTCGCGAACTGATCGATCCGAAAAAGGCGTCTCTCGAACTTCGGCCGGGCGACCCGTACAACATGAAACCGACCAAGCCGCCCACCATCACCGGCCCGTGGCATGGGGGAACCACCGTCATGTGCGTGACGGATAGATTTGGGAACGTCATCGCGGCGACTCCCAGCGGTCTGTCGAGCACAGCCGGCGTGGCCGGGCGTACGGGCATTATTCACGGTGCCCGGCTCAGCAGCCTGAACACGTTCGCCGGAACTCCTGACGTCATCCAGCCGGGGAAGCGGCCGCGAATCACGCTGAGCCCAACGCTACTTTTCCGTGACGATCGTCCCGTGATGGCGATATCCGTGGCTGGTGGCGACCAGCAGGATCAGGCGGCGATCCAGGTCATCCTAAATTACGTGGAATTTGGCATGAGTCCGGAGGAGGCGTTTAAGGCGCCGCGCTTCTCCACCTCGCATTTCATAAGCTCCTTCGGGCAGGACCGCGCCGAGTTGGGAAGCCTGTCTGTACCCAAGACGCTTTCCGAAGAAGTGCAGGCCGACTTGAGAGCTCGTGGACACGTGTTGAGCGTTGTACATGGAGGAGTGGGCGGAGTTGCACTGATCGGAATTGACCCGAAGACGAGGGAGGCCACCGCTGTGGGTCCGGCCGCCGGCAAGTTGGAATAAACGCGGGGGCGTACTGCACGTTTGCTGCAACATCGCCGTAGCGCTTACTGACCCTCATTTCTGGGCAAACAGCTCCCGCAAGCTTATGGTATCCACGGTTGCCGCCGCTTCTACATGCTCACTTGGGATCCGGTGCAAAGCTGTACGGATCGTGGCATGCTGAGTCGCTCAATACCAAGCTCGCGTTGTCGTTACTGGGCATCGGGCATTCGTGGTAATGCCCGGCGCGGTCACGGGTCCCGTGTACAGCGCTAGGGGATGCGGTTTTGAGCGTAGTCGCTGATTCCGTCGGCCATCCAAATAGGTTGACCGCTCGCTTACAACAAGGGATAATTCTCGTCGGTTTCAAGCCATCCTTCCCCACTTTGCCGTCATTCTGCGGCGTTAGCTAGCTTTTGACACGACTTTCGAGATCACGCCGTCGGTGTGTTGGCATTTTGCGTACAAGATTCGTAATTGTGGACGCCGTGGCGGGCAGCCTCACTAGACCCGCACGATCAGCTTGATTCCACGGGAGAGAAAGACCTTGAGGATCGTCGAGATTGTGCTTGCCAAGCTTCATAACCGCAAGAAGTTCTGCGGTATCGCTCTTTTCTGCACCCTGACTGCGATGGCCTCGCAGGCGCAGACTTTGACCACATTGGCAACTTTCAATGGGGCGAATGGTAGCCAACCCCTTGGGATCATTCAGGGCTTTGATGGGAATTTCTACGGCACCACTCTCAACGGCGGTACTCAGAATGAGGGTACGGCTTTCAAAATAACGCCCGGTGGTGTGCTCACGACACTCCACAGTTTCTGTTTGACAGGCTGCCTCGGCGGCTGGTGGCCCGAAGGTAGATTGACTCAGGCAGGCAATGGGGATTTCTATGGGCCAACTGACACCGGTGGGACATTTGGCGGGGGCGTAATCTACCGAATGACCAGCGCTGGCGCCTATGTGGTCCTGTACAACTTTTGCTCGCAGCCGAACTGCGCCGATGGCATAGGTCCGATCTCAGTGATACAAGCCGGAAACGGAAGGCTCTACGGAACAACCTACGGCTATCGAACCAATTCTACTGATCTTGGCACCGTATTCGAGCTAAGCCTGGGCGGCAGCCTCACCACATTGCATACCTTCACTGGTCCGGACGGCTCAAATCCTATTGGCGCGATGCTACAGGCCTCCAACGGCAACCTCTACGGGACGACTTCGGAAGGCGGATCTTCTACGACCTGTCCTTATGATCCCTTTATCGGCTGCGGCACAGTCTTTCAAATCACACCATCGGGCAAATTCACCACTCTGCACGTCTTCGACGGGAGCGACGGTGCACTTCCCGGATACGGGGGTTCGTTGATCGAAGGTACCGACGGAAACTTGTACGGGACAGCAACTGACGGCGGAGCAAGTCCTCTATGTACCTCGGGATGCGGAACGATTTTCAAAATAAGTCCGGCAGGCAAGTTTACGACGCTCTACAATTTCTGCTCCCAACCTAACTGCGCTGATGGCTCTACCCCTGTCGAGTCTCTTGTGCAGGGCACTGATGGCAACATCTATGGAACAACCGTGGAAGGTGGAAACTCGAATTCAGGCGGGACGATCTTCAGCATCACTCCGCAGGGCGTGCTGACCACGCTTTACGACTTTTGCTCACAGCCAAACTGTGCTGACGGCTTGGGCCCAGAAGCGGCATTGATCCAATCCACCGACGGGAACTTCTACGGAACCGCAGAGTGGAGTGGAACTAACAATTCGGGCACCATTTTTCGTTTGTCCATGGGACTGGGGCCCTTCGTGAAATTGGTGCAGGACGCCGGCAAGGTAGGGCAGACCATAGGCATCTACGGACAGGGCCTCACCGGGACTACAGGCGTATTCCTGAACGGCACTCCCGCCAGTTTCAAGGTCTTATCCGACACACTCATGCGAGCAATCGTTCCGTCTGGGGCGACAACCGGATTTGTGACAGTGGAAACGCCCGGCGGAACGCTCAAGAGCAATATGGCTTTTCGGGTCATACCCTAAGTTAGACGGGCGAAATTGCGGTATTGGGGAGACGCCTGCGTCCCTGTTACGAAATCCTCACATCTTCCAACTCCCATGCATGTAATTGAGTGCTAACGCTGTCCCTGACATCTCACGGGACGAAACAAGCCCCGGTGTACACTGGCTCTCCACATTGAAAGAGAGACCAGTATTTGCATGAGGAGAGGCTCATGAGCGACGAGATGGGGAAGGAGAACGTTTCGCGGCGGGGGTTCCTTGGGATGGGATCGGCGGCGCTTGCGGCTGCGGGAATGTTGAAAGCGACGGAGGTGGCGGGCCAGGAACAGAAGCCTTATCCCACGAAGAACGATCGCAGCGCCAGTGCTCCCGGCCCCGGCAATCCATCGATTGACGAACAAAATCCCGACTCGTTTTTACCGCCCTCTTCGGATGCTGGCGGCGTGCCGACCTTCAAGTACCCGTTCGGGATTGCTCACAAACGAATGCAAGAAGGAGGCTGGTCGCGCGAGGTCACGGTCCGCGAGCTTCCGGTTTCCAAAACGATTGCCGGCGTGGACATGAGATTGACCGCGGGAGGCGTCCGCGAACTGCACTGGCACACCGCCGCCGAGTGGGCCATCATGCTATACGGGAGCGCGCGCATTACCGGGCTCGATGCTGAGGGTAAGGGCTTCGTCACCGACGTCAGCGAAGGCGATCTGTGGTATTTCCCCACGGGCATCCCGCATTCGATTCAAGGTCTGAATCCGGACGGTTGTGAATTCCTGCTCGTCTTCGACGATGGCAATTTCTCGGAATACGAGACGGTGTTGCTGACGGACTGGATGGCGCATACTCCGCACGATGTGCTGGCGGCGAGTTTCGGCGTCAGTCCGCAGGCGATGGGGAAGATGGTCCGGCACGAAAAATTTATTTTCCAGGCAGCGGTTCCTGGAACCTTGGCGGATGATCAGAAGGCAGTGGCAGGCACGCGAGGCCTATCGCCGCAGGATTTTGCTTTCCGCAAGTCGCAGATGAAGGTTGCGAAGCGCACCCAGGGCGGCGAGGTCACGATCGTCGATTCGAGCACATTCAAAGTCGCGACCACTATCGCGGCCGCGATCGTTACGGTTCGTCCGGGAGGAATTCGCGAATTGCATTGGCATCCTAATGCGGACGAATGGCAGTACTACATCAGCGGTAAGGGAAGGATGACTGTGTTCGCCACCGGCGGCCGAGCCCGCACCATGGACTTTCAAGCCGGAGATGTTGGCTATATCCAGAAAACTCTGCCGCACTATATCCAGAACACGGGCAGTACAGATCTGAAATTTCTGGAGATGTTCAAGAGCAGCTTCTATCAGGATCTGGCGCTCTCGGAGTGGCTCAGGCACACGCCGCCGGAATTGGTCATCGCCCATCTTGAGATTGATAAGGCGACGCTTGATGCCATTCCGAAGGACGAAATCATCATCATGCCTGAATAGCGATGCGCGGGCGTAATGCGTCGAAAATAGTGTCTGTGGTGTCTGGCGAGGAGGTCAAAGGCCTTAAACCACAGAGGACACAGAGGATCACAAGGGGAGAACTCCACACTGATTTACGAAGATTGTGGGAAGTAGAATTCAGGCGCAGAGAGAACTTCGAGGAGATATTGCGTATGACGGACTGGTTTGCGCGCCCGGTTCTGCATGTGACGGATGTTGAGGCCTCGCTCCGCTTTTACACTAGCCGGCTCGGCTTTACGAGTCCATGGCGCTATGAAGAAGACGGCAAAGCGCGCGTCGCACAGGTTGACCGGCAAGGCTGCGCGCTGATCCTATCCGACCAGTGGCCCCAGAAAATCGGCAAGGGGCTGATGTTCATCTCCCTGAACGTCGAACCGGACACGCACGAGGTCGCGACCGCCGCACTGGACGCGCTGCGCGCCGAACTCGAGGGGAAAGGCGTTGCGGTCAAGGACGGTTCGTGGGGATATCGGCTGCTGGTAGTCGATGACCCTGATGGTAATCAGCTGTTCTTCAACTATCCGAACGAGACGGCATCGGACAAGAGTTGATGGGGGGGTAGGTGGGAGCAAGAACGCCTGCGGCAGTGTCTGTTCCTAGTGATGGGTCTCCTCCGAGCCAAGCAGTTCCCTTTCGATGCCTGAAGCTTGCGTAAGCCTGTGGCCGACTGACGCGTGCCAATGGAGCGTCGCGCAAATCTGGAGTTTCTCGGATTGGGTCGAACGCGCAATCTACATCAGCCTTGCCCTGATGCTGGCCTACACTTTCCTTGCCGCCATCCAGTTGTTCCGCCGTTACCGTTTAGCTCGTCGCGTCTTTCGAGAATTCGAATCAGACTTCGGGCCTGAATTCTTTCGAAGTGGAAGAAGGCTCATCGCAGATCTGAACCGAGGATTGACAACTCTCAAGGCAATCGCATCGACTGCGCCGTTTCTCGGACTGGCTGGAACAAGCTATGGGATACTCGAGGTGTTCTCGTACGGTTATTCTGGATCGAAAGCCCGCTTCCTCGCCATCATCTCTAAAGAACTCTCGCTTACGCTGGCCACCACTATTGTTGGAATTCTCGTTGCGATTCCCGCAACTCTATCCCACAACATATTGCAGGCGTGCATAGAACGTCACACTGCACCCGTGACGCTCAGCAGAAGTTCGCGTGAGAACGATTTGAGATCATTTCATTTCGCTCAAACGCTTCAACTGAAACCGCGGTTCTCGAGCGTGCCGCCCTTCGCACTCTTAGCGGCGCCGGCTCTGGCCTGTGTCGTTGCCATGTTCATGGCTTTTGAGCCGTATGAAAGACCTACTGGTTTGCACATTAGCATGGCGCCTGAACGCTGCCAGCCCGGACTTGTTAACCGAATCATCGTGTTGCGGGTAACAAATGACGGTAAATTGTTCCTCAATACTGAATCGGAAGATTGGAAGAGCCTCCCAGGGCGACTGCTAGATATCTATAGGATCCGAAGAGAGCGCGTCTTGTACGTCTACGCCGAGGATGCGGTTCCCTTTCAGACAGTAACCACGGCGATCGATCTGGTAAGAAACATCCCCGCCACCGAGTCCGGATCGATCGGCCTCGATGTGCGTCTGGTTACCCCGCAGCCGGAAGCCGAGAATGCTTTGTGCCATGGCCCTGTCCGGCGCGCACCTAGAGCTCATCCCAGACGTTAGGCAAACCGAATCACCCCCGCCATTCGCGGTCGGCTTGATGAACCTCTCGTAAAGAACTTGCCCTTCGACTGCTGTCAGTTCTCCCAGTTCAAGCCTGATCCCTCGATTTCTACACTGAATGTTTGGGGCTAAGGATTTTTTCGGCTTGTCAAGTCGTCGACGTCTTGGGCTGACGGAGGCCCTCAATGGGACAACGATCCGGGACAATCCTTACTGCCACTTTGTTTCTTGCATTCACGTCTCAGTTTGGAGTGGCCCAGGAACCCGCGGCCTGTCCGCCGGGTTCGCCTTGCGCGACCACGACTTTAGACGGAAAACAGCTTCCACCACCCCCGCAGAAGTTTGGGGGAAAGATCGGTCGCAACGTGGCAGAGTCAAAGCCATACTGGCCGCCTCGCGTGGTACCTCCCAAAGGCGCGCCGAACGTGCTCCTCATCATGACCGATGACACTGGCTTTGGCGTCAGCAGCACCTTCGGAGGCGTAATTCCGACGCCGACTTTGGATCGCGTCGCTGCCATGGGACTTCGTTACACCAACTTCAATTCGACGGCCTTGTGCTCCCCGACGCGCGCCGCGCTCATCACGGGTCGTAACCATCACTCGGTAGGATTCGGTGTGGTCGCAGAGCAATCAACTGGCTACCCCGGTTATGACAGCATCATCACCCGCGACAAGGCAACCATCGGCAGGATTCTGAAAGACAACGGGTATCGGACCGCCTGGTTTGGCAAGGACCACAACACTCCCGAGTTTCAGGCCAGCCAAGCCGGACCATTCGACCAGTGGCCGTCGGGCATGGGCTTTGACTACTTTTATGGCTTCGTCGGCGGCGACGCCAATCAGTGGCAGCCCAATCTATTCCGCAACACCACTGCGATTTATCCCTATGTTGGCAATCCGAAGTGGAACCTGGTAACTGCGCAGGCCGATGACGCGATCGAACACTTGAGGCGCATCACGGCCATCGATCCCAACCAGCCGTGGTTCATTTATTACGTACCCGGCGCCGTGCATGCGCCACATCACCCTACGCCGGAATGGATTGAAAAAATCCACAACTTGCACCTGTTTGACGACGGATGGAACAAACTTCGCGACACGATCTTTGCCAACCAGAAGAGGCTTGGCGTTATTCCGCAGGATGCGCAACTTACCCCATGGCCGCACGACTTGCTGAAAAACTGGGATGAGCTCACGCCCGATGAGAAGAAGTTGTTTATCCGCCAAGCGGAAGTATTCGCTGCTTACTGGGCCTATTCCGATAACGAGATTGGCCGGGTGATCCAGCAGATTGAGGACATGGGCCAACTCGATAACACGCTGATCATCTACATAGCCGGTGACAACGGCAACAGCGCCGAGGGTACTTTGGTCGGCACGCCCAACGAGGTTGCGTCACTCAACGGCGTGAATCTGCCGATTGAAGCGGCCATGAAATTTTACGATGCCTGGGGTTCGGACCAGACCTATCCTCACATGGCAGTGCCTTGGACCTGGGCGTTCGACACGCCCCGTTCTCGTGGACGAAGCAAATCGCGTCGCACTGGGGCGGTGTACGCCAAGGAATGGCGGTTGCGTGGCCCGGTCATATCACCGACAAGGGCGGTATTCGAAACCAGTTCTGCCACATGATTGATGTAGTGCCCACCATCCTTGAAGTAACTGGAATACGAGCGCCCGACACAGTGGATGGCATCCCACAAAAGCCGATCGAGGGAACCAGTTTCGCCTACACGTTTGACAAGGCGAACGCCAATGCGCCGTCGCGGCACCATACTCAGTACTTCGAAATGTTTGGTGATCACGCCATCTACCACGACGGCTGGATCGCCAGTACCAAGGTGATGCGTCCGCCCTGGGTTTTAGCTGGGAAGGTGAGTCAAGATCCTGCGAGTTTCCCGTACGAACTCTACGATGTCGCACACGACTGGACACAATTCAACAATGTCGCCGACAAGTACCCCGACAAGCTAAAGGAGATGGAGCAACTCTTCTGGGAAGAGGCCGAGAAGTATCAGGTTCTGCCACTCGATGCCTCAGTCTCGACCCGAGTCGTAGCGCCACGGCCCAGTCTGAGTGCTGGCCGGACGACATTTACATGGTCGGGCGAGATCACGGGAACACCGAACGGTGATGCACCCAGCATCCTCGACTCGTCTTATCACTACACGGCGGAAGTCGAGGTCCCACAGGGCGGCGGCGAGGGGATGATCGTTACGCAGGGCGGCCGGTTCGGCGGTTATGGCTTCTACCTGCTCAAAGGCAAGCCGGTGTTTCTGTGGAATATCTTCAATCTCCAGCGCGTGCGTTGGGATGGACCGGAAGCACTCTCACCGGGCAAACACACTCTTGAATTCGACTTCAAATACAACGGTATGGGACTGGGTACACTGGCCTACAACAGCGTGGCTGGCGTGGGTCAAGGCGGCACCGGCACGCTGAAAGTGGACGGCAAAGCAGTTGCGACGGAGACGATGCCTCACACCATACCGTTCATTCTGCAGTGGGACGAGAACTTCGACATCGGCGCCGACACGGGTACTCCAGTGGACGACCAGGATTACGAGGTCCCGTTTCGTTTCAACGGCAAACTCAACAAGCTGACGCTGACCATTGATCGACCGCAGTTGACGCCCGCGGACATCCAGAAGCTGCAGGCGATGACGCGCAACAATCACGCCGCAGAATAGCTGGGATGATTTCGGAGTAGCTCGCGAGGGCTACTCCGGTTGGCTCGCTGTTTCTCACTGATGAAAGAGCCCTAGACCCACTTGTTGAAATATCGCCATTGCGCTCGTTGATCGCTTGCGCTAGCCTTATTCTGCTCTCGCGGTTCTTCCCACCTCCAATACCTCTCCACGACTGAATTGCGCGGTTGCTGCAATGTCTGTGCAATACACGGCGGTATCGGCTATCCCCCCACTACATATAGTGTTATATTGCTTGACGCCGCCTGAATTTCGTCGGTACAGTAGCTTAACTTTGTGCCTGCCCTATCCAGCCCAGGGCGAGGATGACACCAGAGCAGAGGTTCGCCGCATCGAAGTATGCGACGGCGGGAATCCATCTGGTAAACAGGGAGAAATGCTCAGTTCGCGCGCTGAGAAATGCGCGAAAATGAGCGCCTGGAAGAAGAGTCCGAAAGCCATGACCGCCGACTCGCCACTGGTTCGAAGGAGTTCACGTTGCTCAAACTGAAGAGGCTACAGATTCTCGGGTTCAAGTCGTTCTGTGACCGCACGGAGCTCAAGTTCCATGGCGACGGTGTGGCGGCGATCATCGGGCCGAATGGTTGTGGGAAATCAAATATCTCGGACGCGATCTCCTGGGTGCTGGGCGAGCAGTCGGCAAAGACGCTGCGCGGTGCGCGCATGGAGGATGTCATCTTTGCGGGGACGCGGGATCGTAAGCCCACGGGGATGGCGGAGGTATCGCTGACCCTGATCGATCCGGAGGTATACGCCGGGACGGACGCCAACGCGGCTCCGGAGATCGATATCCAGGACGAGATGCCTGAGGCGACGGAAGCGCATGTTGTCGACGACTGGGATGAGGCTGCGGTGCGGGCGCACAATGCGGCGGAGACCGATCAGGCCGTGGAAGATGCGCAGCCGGGAAAAATGGAGGAAGTTGAAGTACCACGGTCGAAGATCAACACGATTGCGGTTGCCTTCCCCGATGATGAACCGATTTTTGCGCTGCCCGCACATACGGTGAGCGCTCCTCCGGCGAATGCGCCGATGGGGACGGCGGCTCCACATGTGGTGCTGAAGATTCGGCGGCGGAAGTTCAACCAGCAGCAGTTTCGGCATGGAGAGATTGTCGTAACGCGGCGGCTGTTCCGGTCTGGGGACAGCGAGTATTTGCTGAACGGCAAGCTGTGCCGCTTGCGCGATATTCAGGAACTGTTCATGGGCACGGGGCTGGGGCCGGAGTCTTATGCGCTGATTGAGCAGGGGCGCATCGGGCAGATTCTGAGCAGCCGTCCGACGGATCGGCGGGCGATTCTGGAAGAGGCTGCCGGGATCACGAAGTTCAAGACGAAGAAGCGGTTGGCGGAAGCGCGGCTCGAAGACGCGAAGCTGAATTTAAATCGCGTCAACGACATTTTTGAAGAAGTCACGCGGCAGATGAATTCACTGAAGCGGCAGGCTTCGAAGGCTGAGCGTTATGCGCGCCTGCGCGATGAGATGCGGGCGAAACTGCGGATTGTACTGGCCAGCAAATTTACAGCGCTGGAGCAGGAAAGCGTCGAGATCGATGCTCAGTTGAATGCTCTCGCCGAGGAGATGCGGCATCGGTCGGAGGAAGTGCAACAGCTTGAGGCCGAGCATAGTGAGCGCCAGCAGCGTGGATATTCCATTGAAGCGGAACTGCGGGAGAACCGCGACCGCATCGCCCAGATTGCGATGGAGATTGATCGTGCGCACGCCCGTCGCCGTCACAATGAAGAGCGGTGCGCGGAGTTGCTGGTGCGCGCGGCGTCGGCGGAGGCGGAACTGGCGCAGGCTCGGCATCGCCTGACTGCTCTGGAGGCTGAGCGGGAATCGAATCGGCAAATTCTGGAGTCGGCTGCGGCAGATCTGGCCGCGGCGCAGAGTGATCTCGCGCTGTGTCAGCAAGAGGCTGCCACGGCGGCGGCGAGTCTGGCCGGAATCGAGCAACAGCAGGAAGAGTCGCGGGTCGTGATTTTCGATATCGTGTCTTCGGCGTCACGATTGCGGAATCAACTGGCCCAGGCAGAGGAGCGGCTGGCCGGAGCCGATCGCGAAGCCCGGCGACTGGATGCAGAGATTCAGAATGCCAACACGCAGGTCGAGGCCTTTGGCGGTCAACGTGGACAGCTGGCGCTCGAGTTCGAAAACATCACACAGAAGGCGTCGGCGATCAGCGAAGAGATCACCCAGCTTCGCGGCTTGATTGAAGCGAAGAAAGCCGAAGAAGCGCAGCGGAAGACCAACCTCGATGTGTTGCGGGCTGAGTATGCCACGGCTCTGGGCAAGAAAGGATCGCTTGAGGCAGTGATCGCCGAGCACGGATATTCGACCGAGTCAGTCCGACGGCTGTTTCAATCCGGTGTCATGCAGAGCGGGTTTGCCCCGGTTGGCGTGCTTGCGGATTTCCTCGAAGTTGAGCCTCACTACGAGCGAGTGGTTGAGGACTTTCTGCGCGACGAATTGAACTACATCGTCGTGAAGTCTTGGGGCGCGGCAGATGAAGGTCTGCGGATGCTGCGGACCGACGTCGATGGGCGAGCGACTTTCCTGGTGCATCCGGAAGATTCGCAGGCGAAGTTTTCTTTTGTTTTGGATGAAGCCGCGCACTCCGCCCCGCCGGCGGCGCAGATCGTGCCGCTGAAGAACACGATTCGCGTGCTCAACGGGTTTGGCAAATCGCTGGAAGTGATTCTGCCCAAGCTGCGCGATGGCTACATCGTTCCGGAATCGGACGTGGCGCGCGGGTTGGCACTGGAGAATCCGGATGCGTTCTTCCTGTCGCAGGCCGGGGAGTGTTTTCACAATGTCACCGTGACGGGTGGCAAGCAGCGGTCCGAAGGTCCTTTGTCGATGAAGCGCGAGCTGCGCGAAGCGATGCGGCAGGTAGAGGAGCTGGAGCGGGCTTTGCGCGACGAGGAAACGCGCGTCATGACGCTCGGTAGAGAGATCAAAGAGCTCACTTCCCTGCTGGAGCGGCTTGAGGGCGAGAAGCGCGAGGCCGAGCATCAGGCAATGACCTCGGGCCATATGCTGCGGCAGCTTGAATCGGAGATGGCGCGGGTCAGCGAACGCCTCAACGTGGCCCAAATGGAGTTGAGCCGACTGGCCGCGGAAAGGGCGGAGCAAGAAGGGATTCTCTGCGCGCGGCAGTCAGATATCGAGGCCCTCGAGCTGAAGCGGCTCGAGGTTGAACAGCAGATGGCAGCTGCGCAGACTAAGCTCGTCGTCCTGCGGCAACGGCGGGAAGAGTCGGCGCAGACTACTTCGCAACATGCGGCTCGGGTAGCGACGCTCGAAGAGCGGCATCGTTCTGCGGCGGCGGTGCTGCAGCGGATCGAATCTTTGTTTGTAGAGATGGACGAGCGCGTTCATGCACTGACTTCGCAGATCGAAGGGGCAGCGGCGGAGAAACTGCAGCGTGAATCGGAGAACGCGCAACTGGCGCAGCAATCCGAAGATCTGGAAGCCGAGCGGAATGCGTCACAGGCGCGTGAAGGATTGCTGCAATTCGAGAGTGAACAGCTGCGGGCGCGACTGGCCGAGATCGAAGAACTCTTGAAGGGCAGTCGAGCGCTGCTGGATCAGGCTCGTGATCGACGCGGAGAGCTCTCGGCGGCGGCAGCGAAGCTGCAGTCCGATGTGCAGTACATGTCGGAGACCTGCCTGAACGAGCTTGGAGTCGAGCGCACGGCTCTGATGGCCGACACTTCCCTGCCGATCGTCACCGGCGACGAACTGGTGAATGAAGATCAGCTCTACCGCGATATGCGGGCGAAGCTGGAAGGTATGGGTCCGGTCAACATGATGGCGCTCGAGGAATACAAGGAGACGGCTGAGCGGCATTCGTTCCTCGAAACCCAGCGGAAAGATTTGATCTCGTCAATCGAAAACACGACGGCGACGATTAAAGAGATTGATCTGATCTCTCGGCAGAAGTTCGAAGAGGCGTTCCACAAGATCAACGAAAACTTCCAAGCGACGTTCAAGAAGCTGTTTGGCGGCGGACATGCTTTTATGAAGCTGACTGACGAAGACAACAGCGCCGAGAGCGGCATCGATGTGGTGGCTTCGCCTCCCGGAAAGCGGCTGCAGAGTGTACTGTTGCTCTCTGGCGGCGAGAAGGCGCTGACCGCACTGGCGTTGCTGGTTGGAATCTTCCAGTACGCACCCAGCCCGTTCTGCATCCTGGACGAAGTGGATGCACCGCTCGACGAAGCGAATGTCGGACGGTTCACGGACCTGGTCCGAGAGATGAGCGTGCAGACGCAGTTCGTGTTGATCACCCACAGCAAGAAGACGATGAGCATTGCTCCGGTGTTGTATGGAGTGACGATGCAGGAGCCGGGGGTTTCAAAGCTGGTTTCGGTACGGTTCGGGGCGCAGTAGCGGTTTATGCATCATCCGAGTCGTCAACAGGACGTTTCGGCCCTGGACCCTAGTTGTTCCTCTCGACTGCATTTTTGGTGCATGCGGTCGTAGGGTCCTTCGCCGCGGCTTTGCCGCCGCTCAGGATGACATCAGCGAGTAGCGTTGTCTTAACCGGGTTTCGTTCTCAGTTATCCACTCTCATCCTCAGCTTTTCCACAAGTCCTTGCGGTTGGAAGTCCGCTTAGGGCAGGCATTTCGAAGCATCCTCTTGCTTATCAACATGATTCTCCGCAATGTCTTGTGGGTGGATTGTTCATCAGGTGATGACAGTCGTTGACAATTTTTTCGGACCAGCTAGAATACGCCTCGCCTCTTGCCTGTAGAATTTCAATATGAGCCCCCAACTTCTTGATTCCGTCTTATTACGAACCGATTTTCCCGATCTTAAACTTCGTGCCAGCGGCAAAGTCCGAGACGTTTACGATGTCAGTGACGACGCTCTACTTTTCGTGGCCAGCGACCGAATTTCGGCCTTTGACTATGTGCTAGCAACCGGCATTCCCCATAAAGGGAAGGTCTTAAACCAGATTTCGCTCTTCTGGTTTGACTTCCTGGCCGATGTGGTTCCGAACCATCTGATTACTGCCGATGTGGAGAAGTATCCGCCAGCAGCGCGGAAGTATGCAGACCAGCTGCGCGGGCGATCGATGCTGGTGCGGAAGGCTGAAATTTTTCCTGTGGAGTGCATCGTTCGCGGGTACATTTCCGGATCGGCATGGAAAGAATACAAGGCGACCGGCAAAGTCTCTGGCATTACTCTTCCGCCAGGACTGAAGGAATCGGACGCATTTCCGGAGCCGATCTTCACGCCTTCCACAAAGGCAACGAGCGGGCATGATGAGAACATTTCGTTTGACGAGATGTGTAAGATTGTTGGCACAGAAACCGCCAGCCAATTGCGTGATCTGACGCTGCGGGTTTACAAGAAAGCGGCTGCCTATGCGCGTGAACGGGGCATCATCATCGCCGATACCAAGTTCGAGTTCGGCCGCACGCAGCACGGAATCACGCTGGCAGATGAAGTTTTGACGCCGGATTCGTCCCGGTTCTGGCCAGCGGATAAATACGAACCGGGCCGCGCACAAGATTCGTACGACAAGCAGTACGTCCGGGATTACCTCGAGCAAATTCACTGGAACAAGCAGCCGCCAGCGCCAGCGCTGCCGGCAGAGGTCGCGCGCCGTACCAGCGAGAAATATCTCGAGGCGTATTTCCAGTTGACTGGCCGCCGGCTGGATGTGTGACGGCAGGTTGGCTGCAGTCGTAATCGGGCACGCCCTATGACCATATTGGATTGGATCATTTGTGCCCTCGTGCTTTTTAGTGTCATTACAGCCGCCATTCAGGGTTTTTTTTCCGAGGCGCTGACGACGGCTGGCTTGGTAGTGGGTTACATCGTGGCTGCGTGGCAGTACCGCAGGCTCGCGGAGTGGTTTGAGAGCTTTCTGAAGAACCCGTGGTTGGCTGAGATTCTCGGCTTTCTGATCATCTTTTTCGCCTTCCTGCTGCTGTTCAGCTTAGCGGCGAGGATTGCGCGATGGATTATGAAGGAGGCCGGACTCAGCGGTTTTGACCGTTTCCTAGGCGCATTGTTGGGATTGCTCAGGGGCGGCCTGATGGTAGCAGTGATCTTGCTGGGAATGACGGCGTTCGAGCCTGCTTCGAAATTGCTGCACGAATCGGAGTTGGCGCCCTATTTTCTCGTGGTAGGGCGTGCGGCGATTTGGCTGGCTCCTACGGAATTGCGGGCTCGTTTCCACGAAGGACTAGATCTCATCCATCAAGCGCCACAGAAGTTGAGTGGGTCCTCTGCTTCCCCGTCGAAATAGGATGCGGTGCCGTGCAAAATTTCTGAAAAAGAGAGAGACGAAACGTGAAAGATCAACTAGAAGCACTCGTCCTGCAGATGTACCGGAGCAATATTCTTTACTCGGAGGGCGTGCGGGAATTTAAGAAGCGGTTCATCCTGACGGTTCTGCAGGAAAACAAAGGAAACCAGTGCCGGGCAGCGCGGGAGTTGGGCATGCACCGCAATACGCTGAGCCGCACGATCACCGAATTGAAGATTGACGTACGACAACTGCGTGAAGGTGTGAAGCGTCCACCTCGCAGCGCGCGTCCGGTGACATTCGAGAAGAAGATTGTCCGCTAGTAAGTTGTGGCGTCGAAAGTAATGATCTTTAAGTAATGCGCCTCGCCCTGCGTGATCCGTGGTGTCCGCCGAGGAGGGCGAGCGCTTTAACCACAGTGGGCACAGAGAATCACAGGGGAAATCGGCGAGTTGTAAGTGTCATCTGTTGGACGCACTAGATTAGATTGCTACCAACTGAAAAGGCAGCCCTTTCGGGCTGCCTTAAGCTTTGCGCGGATGTTCTTACTGCGCTGCTGGTTTGTGATGTACCGGAGCCTTCTTGGCTGCGGGCGTCGCGGGCTTCGAACTGAGCAATCGACCTTTTTCCATCACCATCATGAATGGATTTGAGGTGTAAGAAGCCGGCTCACCTTGAAACTGGAAGTCGTTCGCTCCGTCCTTAGGAATCATCTTGGCTGGAAGCTTGTCTTCGAATTTTAGGGTGATGTCCGCTTTCTTGGCATCGATGTCGTCGGAGCTCCCGGCAATCATGAATGTGTCGGGCTCGGTGCTAATGACGGTACCCACCATCTGCACGGGCTTGCCCTTAATCGCGTTCCAAACTGTGTCCTGATCCGCTTGGCTGCCATTGGTCAGCACGAATTCCCACGTGGCGAAATCCATCTGGTCCGGAGGGGTCTTGGTGACCATGCCGTGGGCCTGGTCTGCAGGTGTAGGCGGAGGCGGAATTGGAACCTGCGGGCCGCCAGCCTTGGCGGCGGTGTAGACGCCGTCCCAGCCGTCGTCTCCCTGGTGATAGTGCCGGTATTGCGACTGCGCGTATTTCTCAATCGCCGGCTTGTTAGGGTCGGGAGCGACCGCAGCGGCACGCGCCGCGTACCAAACGCCGTTCTGGTAATCCGGAGGAGTCTGCTGCAAGTATGAGAGCGCAAGAGGATAGAGAAGAGCCAGATCTTTCTGCGAGTCGGGAGGGTTGGCTTCGGTTGCCGCCTTCAGATGGGTCGCTGCCTTGGCATAGTCTTTGTCCTGCAAGGCGCCCCAGCCGATTCCGGCTTCGAAGTTGCCGGTCATCTGCGACTTCATCTTGGTGAAATCGGCGTCGCTGGTTCCCTCAGGCTTGTTGAATTTCGGCAAGCAATCGAGGCCCTGCTGTCCGTATTTCTCGGCGTCGGCCGATTCTTGTTTTCCATTCGCGTCGCCGCTTTGAGCCATCATGCGGTTGACGTAGGTCAACAACGTCAAGGCAGGAACGTGACATTGGTCAGAAGCAACCAACTTGGTTGCAGTCTCCATTGCCTTCTTGACGTTGTTGGACTGCTGGTAGGTCTGCATGAGAATTTCCAGCGCCTGGTTCTTCATCACGCTGTTGGGATATTGCGTGACAAACGCTTCCAGGCCGCTGATCTTGGCGGTGGGATCTTTCTGCTGTATCGCTGCCACATAGGCGTTGTATTCGGCGGGATCTTTAATCACTGGTGCCGCCGACTGGGACGCGGCTGGCGCGGCCGCCTGGGGCGCCGGTGTGGCCGGTTGTGACTGAGCCGGCTGCGGATTTTGCGCTACCGCGACCACCGATACTCCAAGCACAACCGTAAGCAGAATCTTTTTCATCACTTTTGGCTCCTTGAATCTCAGGAAATGGCTTTTTTAGGAATCTCTAATCTAATTTCCGCAAACAACTGCATTCCGTCGGACCACATTGCGATCGGATCCTGCTTTGGAATGCCCGGGCTTCCTGGCAGGGACTCCGGGAGGCTCGGGGTAACCCGGTTGGAGCGATGAGGCGGCTGACCCTTTTTCCCGGTTGGCCGGATTATAAGTAGCTCTCCAGCCGAAGGCAAGCGCCTTCCCATTCACCCTCCCCTTTATTGTTAAGATGCGGAAGGCGGAGAAGGCGGATGTTTCCATCTCAGCGCATTCCGCGGACGACAAACCGCAGAGAGAGACTCTTAGACTATGGACACCGGTCGCACCCTTTTTGGTCAAGTCGCTGTGGTCACCGGAGCAGGACGAGGGATTGGAGCAGCCATTGCACGCGAGCTGGCAGGAATGGGCGCCACAGTAGTTCTTTGTGGGCGCACGAAGTCTTCCCTGGACGCGACTTCGCAGGCGATCAGCGATGCCGGAGGAAAAGCCGAAGTAATTCCCTGCGATGTGACCGCGCTTCACCAGGTGGAATATGCCGCGGCACGCGTGGACAGTACCTTTGGCCGAGTGGATATCCTAGTGAACAATGCCGGAGTTGCTGGATTCAACGATCTGTTACACAACCTGGCTCCAGAGGAGTGGGATCGAATTCTCAACACGAATCTGCGGGGCGTTTATTACATGATTCGAGCGTTTGCGCCGTTCATGATCCGCGCGTACTCGGGGCACATCATCAATATTTCTTCGCTATCTGGGAAGAATGCGCTGCCAAAGGGTGCTGCGTATGCGGCCTCCAAGTGGGGCTTGAACGGATTGACCTATTCGGTCGCCGAGGAGTTGCGCGGGAGCAATGTCAGGGTGTCGGTGATTTGTCCGGGATCGGTGGAGACGGAACTCAGTCCGCATGAGGGAAAGGATCCCAAGAAGATGCTGCAACCGGAGGATGTCGCGCATGCCGTGGCGATGCTGGTGACGCAGACGCCGCAGTCGTTTGTGAGTGAGATTCTGTTGAGACCGACACAGAAGCCTTAGGATCGGCTTTGGGCTTCCGGCTCTCGGCTCTCGGCCCTTGACCTCGGACCTCGGATCCAGTCTCTCGACTTCAACACTATCGCTTATTTCTTGAATAGATTCTCGAATGCTGTCCGCGCATCGGTGGGGCGCAAACTGGCTGGCGTCGACGTTTCTTTCTCTCGTGTCACGCGAATTTCGTACAGGGCACAGTCGTTGCGCGCGTCTTTCTTAGCGATGCGTTCCTTGACCGGCTGCATACACTCGAAACGGCTTCCGGGATCGAAGTAAGTGCACTGCTTGCATGAGTGCAGCTCGAAGCCACATTTTGGACATTGACCCTGGCCCGAACTTGCCGTTCCCTGGAGCACGGTTCCGCACTGTGCGCAGCGTGAGACTGCGCGTGTGCCTGGCAAATTCACCGGGCGCGGCCCCAAGGCGTGGTCCCAACGCGGCGGACCGCTTTTGCGTTCCGGAGGCGTCTTTTGCTTCTCCGGTTGACGCGGTTGTCGATCGTTGTCCTGATAACCAGGTTGACGGTATTTGGCCACAGAAAACCTCCCCAAGCGTGTGGCCACATTGTCTACCCGATGCGACCTGCGCGGCAAGTGCGGTAAGACCTTGCCACGGATTTTCACGGATCAACACCTGTTGGAAAATTTATTTCGATTTATCCCTGTAAACCCGTGTTGATCCGTGGCAAAAGGTTTTTGCTCGGTACAATACCGACATGATCCACGAAATCATTCCGGTGGGGCCGCTGCAGTGCAACTGCTCCGTCATTGGCGACGAGAGTTCGCACGAAGCGATGGTGATTGATCCGGGCGACGATATCGACGATGTGCTCGCTCTAGTCCGCAACCACAACCTGCGGGTCAAGCAGATTGTGATTACGCATGCGCACATCGACCATATTGGCGGAGCGATGAAGCTGCGCGCTACGACCGGAGCTCCGATTCTGCTCAATCAGAACGATTATGCCCTGCTGAAGATGCTGGATGTGCAGGCTGCGTGGATTGGCATGACGACGCCTGAAAAAGTGGAAATCGATCGGAGCGTCACGACGGGAGAGACGGTATCCGCCGGTTCGCATACAGCGGAAATTCTGCATACTCCCGGTCATACCGAAGGAAGCATTTGCCTGTACTTTGCTCCGGAGAAGAAACTGATCGCGGGAGACACCTTGTTTGCCGGCTCGATCGGGCGCACGGACCTGCCCGGTGGATCGATGCAGAAGATCATGCGCTCGCTGCACAACACAGTGCTGGGGTTGCCGGACGAAACCGTAGTGGTGCCCGGGCACGGTGAACTGACCACCATTGGGGAAGAACGAGAGGGCAATCCGTTTCTCGTGAAACGATGAGGCAGCTTCGCCCGAAATGAGACTGGTGGCCCCGTTTTGTGATGCATGGCACGAATCCAACGCCCGCCTTCTGCTATAGTGAACCCCTGCGAAGGAGCCCGATATGGCTGGAAAGAGTCTGAACCGCGTTCAACTGATTGGGAATCTCGGCAAAGACCCCGAGATCAAATACACGCCCCAGGGCACTCCCGTGGCGAAGATCACGATCGCTACGAATGAGCGATTCAAAGACAAAGGCGGCGAGTGGCAGGACCGCACCGAGTGGCACAACGTGGTGCTGTGGCAACGGCTGGCGGAGATCGCGGGCGAGTATCTGAAAAAGGGTGGCAAGGTGTACATCGAGGGACGCCTCCAGACCCGCTCCTGGGATGACAAGCAGACTGGCCAGAAGAAGTACATGACGGAAGTGGTCGCGAGCGATCTGATCCTTCTTGGCGGACGCGGTGAAGGCGGTGGAGATTTCGGCGGCGGCTCACGCGGATCGTCGGCGGGCAGCAACAATTTTGATCAGCGCGTTCCGGAACATGAACCAGCTGGGTCGGGACCGATTACGGACGAAGATATCCCCTTTTAGCTGATGTACTGCTGCTGACCGCTTCACAAAGACGATCACCACCGGGGGGCACAGGGGATCACAGGGTCAACTGAATAAACGAGTCAGGACTTCTGCCTGACTTGGTAATAGGCGTGGCTTTATTTCGGCGCGCGAGAGCCATCTGGGCGCGCCTTCCCAGGATTCGGCGAGACCGCCACTCGCTTCGACCTCGAAGACACTCACGACACAGGGAATGTCGGCTGTGCTCCGGTAGTCAAAGAGAAAGCTGGATTTCTCCACCTTCAGGCCCGTCTCTTCTTCCACCTCGCGCCGCATCGCTTGTTCGGCTGTCTCGCCGGCGTGAGCAAGTCCGCCGGGGAAAGAAAACCCTCGAGCGTCGTTGCGGTCGATTACGAGGATCAAATCATCCTTGCGCAGGACTGCGACAGAGGCGCGAAGATAGCCGAAGATGGGGACGCGCGAGTAGATTGCAATGGCACTTCGTGCGATCACTCGAAACAACAGTCGCTTTATGTTGGCGAAAAGCTTTGGCATGTTTTTGCGCGTCGAGGATCGTTGTACGGATATTGTCAGAATTTTTAGAGGCTGGAATCGCCATCGAACAAAGAAGGCTCCCACACTTCCGTGCGCTTGAGTACACCCGCTAGCGACGCATTGTTGACTTTGTAGTAGGAAAGCCAGCTACCCAACGCGCGGTTATGGGGAGACGCTGACTGTAGTCGATTCTCCAATGCGGGAGTCACTCCGACCAACTCAAACATGTGGATTGATTCTTTCCGGCAACGTTCGGTGGCAGTCGCCAACAATGCGGTCAGAATGTTCTGCGAGTTCTCCGGAGCAATGCATTGAAAATCGGCCAGCCGCATGCGAGTAAGGCCGACCTGCGGGAAATCGTAGCGGAGGAACACTGCATAGGCGATCAGTCCGGACTTCCCTTCCACGGTGTAGATCCAGGCACGATTCTGCTGTAGCGCGAATTTAAAATGCCAATCGAGCGCTTCCTGACTACGATCTGCGATGAGAATTTCAGACTTTTGCTCAAGTAATCGCTCCCAGAACGGCTGAAAGCGGCCATCGAAACCAAGAGCAGGTGCTACCGGAACGCCGTCGTCTTTTGGCAAATGACTTTCCTGGATCTGGTCGCGCAGATACAGACCCGCCGATAGCGGATAGCTGAGTGGTTGCATCAGCGAAGAACTGGCACTCTTGCGCAGATAGCTGGCAATGAATCCGCGATAGTTCGTGATCCAGAACAAGGTTCGATCCCACGCGCCAACCGGCACACGAGTGCTCTGAAAGCTGCTGTAGGCAGCTTCAGACTGGGAATTTACAGTGGTGCTGAGAAAGAGATCAACGTTTCTCTGCTGGAAATAAGTAGCGAGAAGCAGGGGCGAATACGAACGATAGGGAGTGTCGACGACCCAGGCGCGCGTGGTTGCTGCCAGATACGTTTTGCCTTCCAGGCGATAAGCGAGCAAGATATTGCCGAGATAGCCGGTGATCGAACCTTCGACGTCGAGCACCCAACCGATCGGGAACTTGGCGTGCGAAGCGCGGCAGGCGGGATTATTTGCCCATAGATGTGTCCATGCAGGATAACTTTCTGTATGCAAGTCAAACTTCGAGGCGAGCGAGGCTATTTGCGCGTAATCTTCAAAACGAGCCTCGCGTAACTTTGGAGGTTTTAGCGCTCTCGGAGAGGGCGCGGGTCCAGTTTGAAGATCAACGCTCATGACCACCACACCGACGAGATTTGGAGGACCTCAAAAAGGTTGTGGTTGCAATGTTGGAACATGAGCAAAGTGGCGTAGCCAACAGAGTGCAGGTAAAAACCTGTTGGACTGCAATCACTATATAACAGCAGGCGACCGCCGCCAGTTGTCAACTTAATCGAAAATGTCGGATAGTAACATCCGCATTTTCATGGGGATCGGACCGAGGATTGCAGGGTGGCAGAGCATTGAGGGAGAGGTTGCAATTAATGTATAATCCCCCCACAGATTGAGAGGCTGTATCCCCTGCAGCCGTGATCCCCCAAGCCAATGAGTACGTCCGGCCAAGCGTGGACTCGCCTTACTAATAGGATATACCAGGGGTGTAGGTTGTGCTTATGGAGAGTAGCAAGCACGCAGATTCTGGCCATGAAGGAGTGGATCTTGTGACAGATTCGACTGTATCCATTCCTGATTTGATTCGGAAACGCGCCGAGGTTGCACCTGATGATCTCGCGGTGCGTGCCGGTTCCGAACGGCTCTCGTATCGAGAGTTCGAAGTTCGTGCCAATCGGCTCGCGAGTTATTTGAGCGGCTTGGGAATCGTTCCTAGGCAGATCGTGGGACTCTGTCTGGAGCGCGGGCTAGATTTCCCCGTTGCGGCGCTTGCCGTTTTGAAGCTCGGAGCAGCCTATCTGCCGCTTGAGCCGAAAGCGCCTGCAAAGCGTCTGGAAACGATGCTAGAGTCGGCGCGAGTTTCTCTGGTTCTAACCAACTGCAAAACACACAATCTTTCCGGCCCAAACGGCGTAAGGATCGTGGATCTGGGCGGCTCTAAAGAAGTCATTAATCGCTGTTCTGAGGAAGCGCCGAGAACTCGCGTTGCTCCCGACCAGACCGCATATGTCATCTTTACGTCTGGATCGACAGGAGTCCCGAAAGCCGTTGCAGTTGGCCACGCGAGCCTGCTGAACCTGATGCGGTGGCACATTCGTGCGTTTGGAGTGTCAGCCGCGGATCGCGCGACACAACTGGCTTCGATTGGATTTGACGCCGCCGTTTGGGAGCTCTGGCCTTATTTGGCCACAGGCGCAAGCATTCATGTTGTGGGCGATGAAACGCGTACGGACCCGGAGAAGCTTCGGGACTGGCTGGTCCGCGAGAAAATCACGGTCAGCTTCGCTCCTACGCCACTCGCGGAACGAATGTTGAAGTTATCCTGGCCGAAAGGCACGGATCTACGGTTTCTTTTAATCGGCGCTGATACTCTGCATTTCTATCCGCCAGCAAGTCTACCGTTCACTCTCGTGAACAATTACGGACCGACGGAGTGTACGGTGGTTGCGACGTCGGCCACTGTCAGTCCTCAGAAGGCCGATAGACTTCCTGCGATTGGGCGCGCGATCGATAATACCGAGGTTCTGATTCTCGACGATAAGTTGCGGCGCGTGCCTGCGGGTACAGTAGGCGAGATCTATGTGGGTGGAGCGGGACTCGCACAAGGTTATCTGAACGACGCGCAACTCACGGAGCAACGATTCGTAAAGAATCCGTTCAGTGATGTTCCGGGCGCCAAGTTATATCGAACTGGCGATCTGGGAAGCTACTTGCCGGATGGACAGATTTCGTTCCATGGACGGGCAGACGAACAGGTCAAGATTAACGGCTTCCGCATCGAGTTGAATGACGTGAACAGCGCGCTTCGCCGACATTCGTCTGTGCGTGAGAGCGTCGTGTCTGCAAGAGAGAACGAATCGGGTGAAAAACAACTGGTTGCGTACGTCGTTCCTTCTGGTTCTTCACCGTCGGTCAGTGAACTGCGGGAGTTTCTGGCGAAGGAATTGCCGGAGTACATGCTGCCCTCGATTTTTGTGAGCCTCAGTGCGCTGCCCTATGCTTCCAGCGGGAAAGTGAATCGTTTAGCTTTGCCAGCGCCTGACGAAGGCAATATGCTGCGGGACCAGGCCTTACACCAACCGAGTTCGGCAACCGAAGAGCGTGTCTCCGCGATTGTTGCATCGCTGTTGGGCGTGCCGCGCGTTGGGGTAGATGACAACTTCTTTTATCTGGGCGGTAACTCGCTGTTTGGAACGCAGCTGATCGCTCGGCTGCGGGATGCATTCCAGGTCGAGGTGCCGCTGCTGAGTCTTTTCGATCATCCCACGGTTTCCGAATTGTCCGTTGAAGTTGAACGGCTGATGGTTAGCAAGTTAGACGCGATGACCGAAGAAGAGGCCCAACGCATGTTGGCCTTGAACACTACACAAGCCAGCTTATGAGCTTAACCAGCGGCGCGATCTCCAGAAGTTCGGGAGGCAGTGCGCTTAGTCTGTACCACCTGCTCGATCCTGAGGTGCTGGCCAATCCGTATCCGTTGTTCCATCGTCTGCGCACCGAAGACCCCGTGCATTGGGATGTATTCCTGCACACCTGGGTGGTTACTCGCTATGTAGACGTGTTGGAAGTTCTTCACCGATTCTCCGCGGACCGCACGCATACTCCGGCAAAACTACAGGCGATGGGACTCGGCGACATGAGTCCAATTGCGCGCTTGATGGTGAAGCAAATGTTGTTTATGGATCCGCCGGCGCATACTCGCCTGCGGAGTCTGGCTTCGCAGGCGTTCAGTCCCGCGCGAGTCGCGGTGTTGCGCACTCACATTCGAGACATTGTGAAGCGGCTCCTCGACGATGTGAAGGACAAAGGCGAGATGGACGTCATTCGCGATCTTGGCGATCCGCTCCCTGCGATCGTAACTGCAGAGATGCTCGGTGTACCCACGGGCGACCGCCATAAACTAAAAGCGTGGTCGACTGACTTTGCCGAGATGCTGGGGAACTTCCAGCACAATCCGGAACATGCTCCGAGGATGCTACGCGCTGTCGAAGAGATGACGAGCTACTTTAAGGATCAAGTGTTAGCTCAAAGGGACCATCCGCGTGAAGGACTGGTTCACTCCCTGATGACCGCGGAGGTCGATGGCGACCGGTTAACTGATGAAGAGGTAGTCGCGACGTGCATCGTCACCATGGTTGGCGGTTTGGAAACGACGACGAACCTCATCGGGAATGGCGTACTGACTTTAGTCCGCAATCCGGAACAAATGAACCGAATGCGGGAGGACCTGTCACTGATTCCCAGCGCGGTCGAAGAGATGCTGCGCTACGAGAGTCCGAGCCAGCACACCGGAAGGCTGGCACAAGAGGACGTTGAGTTGGGTGGACGATTGATTCGCAAAGGGCAGGCTGTGATGGCCGTGATGGCGGCGGCGAATCGCGATCCTGAGCGCTTCCCTGACCCGGACCATTTTGATGTTTCCCGTGCGGACAACCGCCACCTCGCCTTTGGATACGCTGCGCATTTCTGTTTTGGTGCTGCTTTGGCTCGTGTGGAGGGGCAAGAAGTCTTCGAGGCGATCGCCAGGCGATTGTACGATTTGGAACTCCAACCGGGAACGCTCACTTGGCGCAATAATCTCGGGCTCCGGGGAATGATCGCGCTTCCAATCACGTTTCGAGCGTCACACGCCGGCTAGGACGTTCTCCAACTGATGCCCAACCAACCGCTGCTCTCCGAGGCGAAGCGCAAATTGCTGGAACAGATGCGGCGAGCAGGCACTGCTGCTTCCGATGCAACGGGAGTGCAGCTTCCGGCACGAGAGAATCCTCTTCCGTCATCACTGTCGCAAGAAGAAGTTTGGCGACTCGATCAGACTGCCGGGAAACTGACGCCACTCCATAACGAATCAATTACGATTCATCGGCGCGGCCCTTGTGATCCGGAGCTGGTGCAGCGAAGTTTGACGGAAATCGTACGACGGCATGAAATCTGGCGCACGACATACACCGAGATCAACGGGGTTGTGGCTCAGATCATTCATCCGGCACCGCAGTCGTTCCCGCTCGAAGTGTCAGACCTGCGAACTCTGCCGGAGAGCGAGCGGGGCAAAGCGGCTCGGGCCCTGGCAACGGAAGATGCAAAGCTGCCGTTCGACCTGACCCAAGGACCGTTGGTTCGCCTGCGGCTGATCACCCTTCAAGAGCACGAACACCGCATCAGCGTGACAGCGCACCAGAGCGTGATCGACGGAATCACCGTATTCGACATCTTTCCAACTGAGCTGGCGGCCCTGTACGAAAGCTTCGCATCGAGAAGGCCGTCGGGATTGTCAGAATTGAAGGCGCAGTTTGCGGATTTTGCGTGTTGGCAGCGGCAGAGGCTTTCGGGAGATGTGAAGGTAAATCAACTTACGTACTGGCAAAGTAAACTCGGGGGTGAGTTGCCGGTTCTGCAGTGGCCTAACAGAGGCGCACGGCCTCCGCAGCAGACTTATCGTGGGGCAATATACGCGTTCACAATGCCGTGCGGACTGGCGCAGTCGCTAAAGGATCTTGGGCGTCGCGAGGGTGCAACACTGTTTATGGTTGTGCTGGCAGGGCTCTTCACTCTCCTCAAGCGATATACGGGCCAGGACGACATCACTATTGGGACCCTCTCGCCCAGCGGACGCAAGCAGAGCGCATTTCAGCGATGCGTCGGATACTTCCTCAATCCCGTGGCGTTGCGAGCGAATCTTTCCGGGGATCCATCCTTTCGTTCTATGCTCGCCCAGATGCGCGAGGTCACGCTGGGGGCCATATCAAATGATGACGTCCCGCTCAGCATGATTGCCGAACGCCTGCAGGTCAAGCCGGATCCAAGCCGCCATTCGTTCTTTACCGTAGCGTTGTCCATCGCGCCTGATGTCGCTCCTCTTCCTCCCGGATGGAGTATGACTTACATGGACGTAGAGAGTGGCGGCGCTCGCTGGGACCTCTACATTGAGTTGAGCGATCGCGCTGAAGGACTGCTCGGGCGAGCACAGTACAACCCGGATTTATTTACACCGGCCGCGATGGCTGAGACCATCGAGGACTTCCAGCGTCTGCTGGAAAAGATCGCCATGACTCAAGAGTAGTGAACAGGCGATGCAACTCTACTAATCGCCGGGGTCGAGACACCATTCCCCATCGAGGCGGGAAAAAAATGCATCGCCTCGTTCGAGCGTTCGCATGATCTCGGGATTGCGCGAACTGGCGACGGTCCAACCGCCGCGGCAGGTGAAGAAGCAACCTTTGTCGGAAAAGTCTGGTGTGCGACGACTATCCGCAACTCCATGGAGGCCGACGACTCCATGCTCGAGGGCATCCCAGAACAGATGATCGAGAATATCTTTGGTGCACTTTGGCTCTCCGCCGATCTGTACAACTTGGCCGACTGCGCCGGGCTTCATGTAGTAGATGTACCAACCGACGACCTTCTTTGAATCGTCTCGAAGCAGTACTTTTCGCAGGGAACCGCGGGCCGGCCGTGCCTCCATAAACCCTAAGAGCCATTGAAGGGACGAGGAATTGTATTCTGGCCACAAGGAGTAGCCTTTGCGAAACTCTGCCATGCATTGAAGGAGAGTTTCGAGGTCCAGTTCTTCGCCTTGGAGACGCGGATTTGCGAGGCGGAAGGGGCTCGATGACAGTTTGGACGCGATACTGTCGGCGATACTGCAGAATGGCTTTGCGGCGACTTTCAAGGTAGCGATTGCGAGCGATTTGGTGGCGGCCGACAAGCCATAGATCGCATAGTGACTTGGCTGCAGAGGACGTCTCCAGTGAATGTTCATCGCTGGAACGACGGTATATCCCATCCGCTGCAGGACGTTCTTAGAGATATTGTTAGCCGAATCGGTCATGGCAAGGTCGTGGTTGCCCGCCATGAAAGTACTCACAAGGCGAGGAGCCGCTATCCCGGACCGGAAGTCCGGATGGACGACAAGATTTCCGCCAAAAACGACGCGGATGGTCTGACCGCAATAGGACATCCGGCGGACGTTGCGACCCAGGAATCCCCTGACTTTGCCGTCCGGAGCTTCATAAACGAGGGATGGAAGCTCGTCGTCGCTGAACGGATTCACAAAGAAAAGTTGATAAAACAGATCAAGCAATGCCTGGGGAATGATCCCCTTGCGACGACGCATATATGTCCAGTACAGATCCACGACCTGGGGAAGGTCAGTTTCAACTAGCGGACGTACGGGCATTTTCCTTGGTCTCCGTGTAACAGATGTCGGTCTTACGCAACGAATGCGCCGGACCTTTACCGCCGATATCGCAGCGGCAGTAACTTGGAATTCTCATACAGCAAGAGAGGAGGTGCGAAGCATATGCCGAAAAGCGCTTCGTGGGGGGCAGACAAACTCGGAACGTTACGATTGCACAGAACTAATTCAGGTTCAGTCCCCCGGATCCAAACACCATTCCCCATCAAGGCGTGTTAGAAAAGCGTCCCCACATTCAAACACGTCCAGCAGCTTGGGATTCCGGGAGAATGCAACGTTCCAGCCACCGCGGCAGGTAAAGATACATCCCCGGTCGGAGAAATCGGGCATGCGACGGCCGTCGACCACGCCGTGCAGCCCGACGACTCCTTGTTTCCAAGCGTCATAAAAGAGATGATCAAGCACGTCCTTCGTATACTTCTTGTCGCCACCGATCTGTACAACTTCGCCGACCGATCCCGGCTTGACGTAGTAGATATACCAGCCGACAATTTTGTCGCTCTCATCGCGAACCGCAATCTTCCGTAGACGACCGCGCACGGTACCGCGATCCATGAAACCCAGCAGCCATTTCAGCGAGTCGACATCATACTCCGCCCAGAATAAATAACCGTCACGAAAACTGGTCAGGCATTGCAGGAGCGCTTCGACGTCGAGCTCAGAACCGCGAAGGCGTGGTTCTCTCTGAAGAAAGGGACTGGCCTTGACCCGCGTTGCAAGACCGTCGGCGAGACTGCAAAATGGCTTCGACGCCACCTTAAGTGTAGAAGCCAACGCTGGACTCGCTCCGCGAGTCAGGGCATAGACGGCGTAGTGGCTAGGCTTCAGAGGGCGAATCCAATGGAGATTGAGCGCAGGAATCGTGCGGAACCCGAGGCGCTCCAAAAGAGCTCGGGAAACATCGTTGGCTGAATCCGTTTGCCAGGCCGCATAGTTGCTTCCCAAATAGGCGCCCAGCAGGCGCGGGCCGGCCAATTGCGACCGCGATCCCGGCTGAACAATGAAGTTGCCTCCAAATGCAATGCGGACTGGTTCCCCGCACAACGACATCTTCCGGGCGATGATTCCCAGAAACCCGATTACGTCGCCAGATTTCCCCTCATA
>Ga0070734_10000575_pt1 | contig 72328 bp, 59 predicted proteins | sample Coa_R1_8_FD_66444 | JGI IMG/M metagenome (GOLD analysis project Ga0070734, IMG submission 66444) | Surface soil microbial communities from Centralia Pennsylvania, which are recovering from an underground coalmine fire - Coalmine... | ecosystem: Environmental > Terrestrial > Soil > Unclassified ...
CGCTCCGAAAATCACTCCCTCACGGTCGTGGCTCGTTGCGAGCCGCGCGCGTAAGCAAGCGATGTCCCAATCGCTCCGAAAATCACTCCCTCACGGTCGTGGCTCGTTGCGAGCCGCGCGCGTAAGCAAGCGATGTCCCAATCGCTCCGAAAATCACTCCCTCACGGGTCGTGGCTCGTTGCGAGCCGCGCGCGTAAGCAAGCGATGTCCAATCGCTCCCAAAATCACTCCCTCACGGTCGTGGCTCGTTGCGAGCCGCGCGCGTAAGCAAGCGATGTCCCAGCCGGATTTTTCACAGCTTCTCACTCTCAGCAAGCGCTCTAGCGATTATCAGGTGACTCACTGGCGCGCGAACACTACCACTCCGTTCGCCGGAATCACCACACTGCCGGAGGCAGGAAAGCCATGCAGTGGACCACCTGACGCCGAAACCCCTCCGCCATTGCCCACGACCATCGGGTTGAAAAAATTGTCGTAGACATCGCTGTTGAACACCTCAACCCAGTGTCCGGCAAAAGGAAATCCGATCTCATAGCCGAACCAGGTCGCTTCAGCCAGGGTGGCAACCACCACCACATCCTGCCCCGACCCTTCCAGCCACCGGTGAAACGCAATCACCCGGTTTTGATTGTGCACGTGAAATGCGCGGACATTGTCGCCGCGCAAGGCCGGCTGATTCCATCGGAGACGTGTGAGGTCTTGGGTGAAGCGCAGGTGATCGGTCAACACCTTGTCGCCGCTATCGAGTGCTGCGAACTTAATCAGATTGTCGAGCTTCGCCGGATCCGGATCCCATTGCTGATCCGCGAGAAACTCCTGCCCCATGAAGATCTGGGGAATCCCTGGCGCTGTGAGCAGGATGGCGGTGGCGAATCGGGAGCGGCTCCGCGCGTACCAGGAGCGCGCGTCCGAACCGTCCGACAGGGCGGGGAGTCGCTTCTCCCGACCGGTCTTGACGATGTCATGATTCTCAACGCAAGGGACCGACTGCCATGCATGCGGATACCCCTGCGGATAGAGATTGGCTGCGATGGAATCGAAATCGACCGTTACGCTTTGTCCGAAGGATGCTTGCTGCACCGCCCCGCGGACCGAACTCCGCACTCCATCGTGCTGCACCACGTCGAAACCAGTGCCTCCCTCAGATGTCTTTGCCACGATCTGAGGGACTAATCTCCGAAAATCGCCGAACTCGAACGGCCAGTACTCGGCATTTTGGATCAATCTGGGCTTTACGGAGCGAAGCGTATCGGTGAGGTCGCAGCAGAAGCTGAATCCGGACTCTTTGTTCATCGACAGTAGCGAACTGATTTCGTCATAACGGAAGCCATCGGCGTGGAACTCGGTGAGATAGAAGGTCGCGTTGTTGATGAGGAATTCACGGACATCGTTATTCCACAGGGCAAACGACAAACCGCCTGTGCCCCGGTCCTGGTCCGTAAAGTACAAGCTCTGGTTGAGGTCGCCGTTCTTGGCGCGGTCCCAGAAAAAGAGGCTGCGGTCGTCGCCGTCGAAACCGCCTGCGTGGTTGTATACGACGTCGAACACGACCGCAATGCCATACAAATGACACAGGTCGACAAGTGCCTTGAGCTGGGCGGGTCCGTTACCAATGTCGTCGATTGCGATCGGGGAAAAGCCTTTTTGCTTGAGAAGGCGGTTGACGGTTGCCAGATATCCGGACAGCAGGGATGCTCCACCGACTTGATAAGGCAAGTCCGGCGAGAACAAGTCGGCGCCATCGTAGCCCAGGGACGGCGCGGTTTCCAGTTCATCGACGGGCAAAGGCTGCAGTACGTTAATGCCAAGCGCCGCCAGGTATTCGATCCTGCCGATTACATCGAGAAACGTAGAGGCCACTCCGCTCGCCCTTGGCGCATAGGTTCCTATGTGCAACTGATACACGATCATGTTAGAAAAGTCGGGCGTCACAAAGTCAAAATCGTGCCATGGAAAAGCTCGTGCCGGACGGATCACGCAACTACAGTTCGGGAATGCCGCATCCGTCGCCATTTCGCGGGCATACGGATCGCGTTTGAAGCCTTCGGAAGCGGCGCCCACCACAAAAAACAGATAAAGGTCGCCCTCCCGAGCATCAGGGAGGAATCCCGTCCAATACCCTTTGGCATCCTTCGCCATCAGCAGGTCGTCCGTCTGGCCGGTGCGGGCCGTTCCTCCGAAGGTGCCATTGACATACACAGCGCTGGCCCGCGGCGCCCAAGCTCGAAAAGTCGCTCCCCCTCCGGGAACGAGGTTCGCTCCCATTGGAGTATTCGGCGTAATATTGGTTTGCGAGATCACAGAAGCCTCCTGAACAACAATCAAATCGGTTATTGGGGACACGGAATCCACATCCTTGGCTGCACACTTGAAGCGCCGGCTCCGCACGTTCCTGATCACGAGGTACTGATGGATTGTGAATGCCGCATCCCGATCGTTACAGGAATCGGATGGACTTAACCCGTTTCTGCTACAGTAATGCAACATGCGGTGGTTGCTCGTGCTGGCGATGCTGCCAGCGCCGGTCTGCGGTCAGTATACGCTCTACACCTGTACCGTGGTTTCGAAAGGGTACGTGGTGGGCGCCAAGCTGCCACCCAGCGGCATCTTCGTGAAATCGGGTGCGAACCCGTGGCACCACGCTGGATTCAATCTGCCGTTTCTATCGGCGCTCGACTTCGATCCGCACGATCCGGCCACCGTCTACGTTGCGGCGGGCAATGGTCTTCTTCGTCTCACCGGGCGCGGCGAGCATTGGAAGATTCTGACCGGCAGCGAAGTCACCGAGTTGCTCGACGTCTCCGTGGACCCGAATGCACCAGGCGCCATTTACTTCAGCCACACTGCGGGAATTCAGGCCTCCCACGACGGCGGCGCGACGTGGCGCGCTGTTGGAGGGACGCTGCATCGCAAGTACACCGCGGCGATTCGCGTGGACCGGCGTCGTTCCGGGGTCCTCGTGGCCGGAAACGAAGAGGGCATCTTTCGCAGCGAAGACGAGGGCAAGTCGTGGCGGTTGGCGGGTGCCGCGGGGTTTCAGGTCCTGCGCGTGGAACAGTCGCCGCACGACCCGTGCTATTGGTTGGCTGCGACTGAGGGAGGCGGCCTCTTCACATCCAAAGACTGTGGCGTGAGCTTCGAAAGCAATGGGAACTTGGGAGTGGGCCGCAATCTGTACGATATTGCCTTCGATCCCTCCTCCGAGGGTCGCATCGCGGTGGCGGGCTGGGGGCCGGGAGTCGCCGTCAGCGAAGATCGCGGTAAGACCTGGCAACTTCGGAATGCCGGCCTGCCGGCTCCCAACGTGTGGAGCGTGGCCTTCGACCCCGCAACTCCAGGACGCCTGTACGCCAGCGTCCACGAAGAGGCGTTGTATGTTTCGCCCGATTTCGGCCGCACCTGGTCAAAAGATGGCCTGGATGGCAGCGCCGTGTTTCGCATGAAGTTTGTGCCGGAGACGCCCCATTGATGACGCGGCGGACCTGGTTGCGCCTGTGTGGCGTCTTTCCCTTTTTGACTCGGCTGCGCGGCGATGCCCCGGAATTCGATAAGCGCGTACAGTTTGTCGTCGATGCCTACGCACATCCCAAAGGATCCGGTCCTCTGGGATATGCGAACATCGCGGCCAAACTTTGGCGTCGCGAAGATGCGGCGCAGTGCTCGCGGGCCCTGGAGGAGTTACTGGCGGCCGGCCCTACCGGCGACATGTTCTGGATGTTCCCGATTACTGCCATCGCCCATCTGGATCGCGGCCAGCTCTCCGAATCCGCGCGCAAGGCGTTGCGCGAGTCGTTCCGGACCTACATGCCGTATCGCGGCGATACCGAGAATCACTGGCTCCTCTACTATACGTCGTTGTACCTGATGGCGCAGATGTGGCCCGCCCAGGATGGCGAACAGTGGTATACAGGCAAGTCGTCGGAAGAGAACATGCGCGAGGCGGCGGGGTGGATCGAATCGTGGGTCCGCCTGACGACTATGCGGGGACAGGGCGAGTATGACAGCCCGCACTACATGGGCCTGTATCTGTTGTCAATGTCGTATCTGGCTATATGGGCCAAGGATCCGGCGATGCAGAAGCGCGCAGTCATGATGCTCGATTACCTGATCGCCGACTACGCGGCCGAGAATCTCAACGGCATCTACGTGGGAGCGCACTCGCGGGTGTACGATCGGCCGGTCGTCGAGAAGTGGAACAATGTCTCGAGCGATTTCGGCTGGGTGCTTTTCGGCCTCGGCTATCCACTCGATCCGCCCGACGGCTACATCATTTATTATCTTTTGGCCAGCGCTTACGAGCCGCCCGAGATATTGAAACGGATCGCCGTCGACCGCATGCAGCCTTTCACCCACTACGAGCGCAAGCGTACGCGCAATCGCTGGCGTTTCTTCGACGATCTGCATGGTCCGGTGTACAAGACTACCTACGTGCGCCAGGAATATGCGGTGAGTTCCGATCAGGGCGGGGCGCTCCAGCCGATCCAGGAGCACTCCTGGGACGTCACGTGGAACGTTGCCGATCCTCGGGGCGTCGAGAACACGCTTTTCACGCTGCATCCCTACTCGTCACTGGCTGAGTTGGAAACGTACTTCACGTTTCAACCCGACATCGGCATCTCCGGTGTGGTGAGTTCGAAGAAGAGCTACGATTCGCCGGATAAATTCGTGGGAGGCTCGCCCTACGAGAAGATCTTCCAGGATCGCGATTGCGTGATCGTGCTGTACGATATCCCGCCGGGAACTCGATTCCCCCACATCAACGGCTTCTTTTCCAAAGACCTGGCCGACTTGCGCGAGGACCCGTCGGGGTGGATCTTCGCGACCGGCGGGGAGGCGTGGATCGCCTGCCGTCCGCTCCAGCCGTACTCCTGGATGCCGATCGAGGGAGGCGGGAAACGGCTGTTCAGTCCCCATTTGAAGAACGGAATGGTGGTGCAGGTGGCTAGCCGGCAGGAATTCGCCAACCGGCAACTCTTCCAAAGGGCGATTCTGGCACTGGAACTGGAGTATCATACGGCGCCCACGCCGACTGTCCGATTCAGGACTTTAAACGGGAGAGCAATGGATTTCACCTACGGAGAGACTCCGCGGGTGGATGGAATTCCACTGGCCTACGATCGCTGGCCGCTATTTGGCGGGCCTTTCCTGGAGGCCGCAGTCGACTCCGAGCAACTGACGCTCAAATGGGGCAAGATGCGGCGCCGCTTGGATTTCCGGAAGCTTACCGTGACCGACACTCGTGAGTAGCAGATTTGCTTTTCCAGGGATTCCATCGGAAAATGACGTTGCATGATTGAGGGGAAAAACCCTGATGATCCCGGTCTGCCGCGCCGTCTGCAGCAGAGCGAGGACATGATGATGGCGTTGCTCGAGTCTGCCTCGCAAGCCATCATCAGTATCGATCGCCGGGGCCGGATCGTCCTGGTGAATCGCCGCGCGGAGGAGATGTTCGGTTACTCGCGCGAAGAGTTGTTAGGTGCGTCTGTGGAAATGCTGCTTCCAGAGGGACGGAGGGCGGCTCATTCCCGGGAGAGAGAAGATTACTTCGATCACCCGCGCCCCCGGCCGATGGGCATCGGCATGGATTTGGGGGCGCGGCGCAAAGACGGCACTGAATTCCCGGTGGAGGTGAGTCTCAGCAGCATCGAGACCGACGAAGGACGCTTTGGAATTGCCTTTGTCAGCGACATCAGCCAGCGCAAACTCCTGGAAGAGCAGTTGCTGCACGCCCAGAAGATGGAGGCGGTGGGCCGCCTGGCCGGCGGCGTGGCGCACGACTTCAACAATATGCTGACCGTGATCTCCGGCTACAACCGGATGATTCTTGACGAGCTGTCGCCGCTCGACCCGCTACGCGGAAATGCCGAGGAGATTCTGAAAGCCGCCGACCGTGCCGCGGCCCTGACGAATCAACTGCTGACTTTCAGCCGCAGGCAGATCATGCGGCCCTCCGTGCTCAATGTGAATGCGGCATTGAATGGCACACAGAAGATGCTGCGCCGCCTGATCGGCGAAGACGTCCAACTCGAGTTGAAGCCGGCGAGAGAGGTGGGGAACATTCGGGCCGATCCCGGCCACATCGAACAGGCGATCGTGAACCTGGCGGTGAACGCGCGGGACGCCATGCCGAACGGTGGCCGCATCACCATCGAGACCGCCGATGTAAATCTGGACGAAAGCTATGCGCGGACGCATGCGGGGGTTCAGCCTGGCGACTTTGTGATGATCGCCGTGAGCGATACCGGCCACGGTATGGACGCCGAGACGCGTCGCCGGATTTTCGAACCGTTCTTTACCACCAAAGAGCGGGGCAAAGGCACGGGCCTCGGGCTCGCTACGGTGTACGGGATGGTCAAACAAAGCGGCGGCGATATCTGGGTGTACAGCGAGTTGGGCAAGGGCTCCACCTTCAAGCTCTATTTCCCCAGGGTTGCCGACTCGATCCCCGAATCCGGCGGCCGCGAGGTTGACCAGAACAAGGCAGTAGGCAACGAAACCATTCTTCTGGTAGAAGACGAAGACGCAGTTCGCGATCTGACGCACAAAATGCTACGGCATCTGGGATACACAGTGTTGCCGGCGCCCGGCGGAGCCGAAGCCATCGAAATCAGCCGGTCGTATTCAGGCAAGATTGCCTTGCTGGTCACCGACGTCGTGATGCCGAACATGAGTGGGCGGCAATTGGCTGATGTCTTGACGGCCGCCCGTCCCGGCATAAAAGTGCTTTACCTCTCGGGCTACACGGAGAATACCGTGGTGCATCACGGAGTCCTGGAACCAGGCGTGGATTTTCTGCCGAAGCCTTTCAGTCGCGAGGTGCTGGGCCATAAGATTCGCGAGATTCTGAGCGCCTGAACAGGGTTTGGGATCGGTGCTGCAACGTCTGGTATGATGGGCAGCCAAATGAATCGAATCCTGGTTTACGCGTGTGCCGGCGCGGGACTGCTCTGCGTCCTGCTTCTCAGGGGACAAACCGAGGAACGGATCGCCGTCAATTTCCAGGAAGTGATGATTCCCATGCGCGACGGCGTGCGCTTGCAGACTGTGATCCTGTCGCCCAAGAACCCCAAAGGGGCTCTGCCGTTCCTGATCGACCGTACTCCCTACGGTGTGCCTTCGAAGGAGACAGCGGGCCGCGGTATGCCGGCTCTTCAGCGGGCCCGCTATGAGAACTACTACGTGGTGACGCAGAACATTCGCGGGCGCTTCCAATCGGAGGGAAAGTTCGTCATGGGGCGGCCGCCGCACGATCCCGCCGATCCCAAAGGCGTCGACGAAACTACCGACGCGTGGGACACCGTGGACTGGCTGATCAAGAACGTCCCCAACAACAACGGACGAGCGGGCATCGCGGGCACCTCTTACGATGGATGGACCGCGGTGATGGCGGCCCTCGATCCGCATCCCGCATTGAAAGCGGCAATCGAACAGGCTTCTCCGGCGGACCAGTTTCTGGGCGACGACTTTCATCACAACGGCGCTTTTCGCTTGAGCTATGGCTTCGAATACTCCGCGATGCTGGAGACCAGTTCGACCGAAAATTACCGCTTCCAGTTCGATCGCGGCGACACCTACGATTGGTATCTGAATCTCGGACCTCTCTCCAATGCGGACGAGAAGTATTTCCACGGAAAGCTGCCCACTTGGGAGGATTTCCTCCATCACCCCAATTACGATCCGTTCTGGCAGCGGCTGGCGTTCGCTCCCTATCTCAACGCTGTGAAGATCCCGATCGTGCATGTGGCCGGCTGGTGGGATCAGGAGGATTTCTACGGACCGCAGAAGATCTACGAGAAGATGGAGCCCCACGATCGCGATCGTCGCAACTATTTCGTGGCGGGACCGTGGAATCATGGCGGATGGAACGGCAATGGCCGAAGGCTCGGCGCGATCGACTTCGGATCGGACACGTCGCTCTATTACCGCGAGCACATCTTCCAACCGTGGTTCGACTATTGGCTGCGCGACGCGCCCGACCCGCATCTCGCCGAAGCGACCACTTTCGAAACCGGCGCCAACGAATGGCGACAGTACGATGCGTGGCCGCCGCGCAATGCCGTTGAGACGCGTCGACTCTATTTCCGCGATGCCCGCCGCCTGTCATTCGACGCTCCGGCGGATGCCGGTTTTGACGAGTATGTCAGCGATCCGGCGAATCCTGTGCCGTATCGGCCCAGACCCGTGCCGCCGACTTATCCGGGGCCGGAATGGCGCGTCTGGCTGGTGCAGGATCAGCGGTTCGTCGACCACCGTCCCGACGTGCTCTCGTGGCAGACCGAGCCTTTGGCGGCCGATGTACGAGTGGCCGGGAATATCGGCGCAGAGTTGTTTGCGTCGACATCGGGCACCGACAGCGACTGGGCCGTGAAGTTGATTGACGTCTATCCGGAAAACGCGCCCGAAGACGCGGAGACCAAGACCAGGATGGCGGGCTTTGAGTTGATCATCGCGGATGAAATTCTGCGCGCCCGTTTTCGCAACGGCTTTGAGAAGCCATTGGCAGTGCCGTCAGGCGAAGTGATTCCCTACCAGATCGATCTCCACAGCAACGCGCATGCGTTCCTCAAGGGACATCGCATCATGGTGCAGGTGCAGAGCACGTGGTTCCCGGTCTACGATCGCAATCCGCAGAAGTTCGTGCCGAATATTTTCGAAGCGCACGCGGAAGATTACATCAAGGCCACGCAGCGGATTTATCGCAGGCCGCGGCAGGCCAGCGCCATCGTACTGCCCGTAGTGCGCTGATTCCGTCTCACGTTTGACGCGGGCACACGTCGAAGACGTCATGAAAGGTTTAGTCTGGCTTCTGGCGGTTGCGTCCGCCGCGCTGGCGCAGACGCCCGTTTGGACGTACCCGTTGCCTTCGGATGACTCGCTCGAGATTCGAACGGGAATCGAGTACCGGGTAGATGGCGAGGCGCACGTAAAACTCGATCTTTACCTGCCGAAGAATGCGCCCGCAGCTTTGCCGGCCGTCCTGTTCGTGAACGCCATTGGGTCGCCGGACCTGCGCAAACATCCTCAATACACTGGTTGGGGACGGTTAGTGGCGGGCAACGGTCTGGCCGCGATCGCTCTGGATACGCATGAAAGCGATATTCCGGGCGATCTCGACGCAGGACTGGCGTTTCTCGAAGCGCATGCTAAAGACCTGCGGATCGATGCGCAGAATCTGGTGGTTTACATCTGTTCTTCGAACGTGCAGGCAGGTTTACCTTTCGTAAATGGCCCGCATCGGAATATCAAAGGGGCCGTCGTATTTTACGGTTCGGCGAGAGTGGCGTCGTTCCGGCGTGATCTGCCGGTGTTCCTCGTCCGTGCGATGCTCGATTCGGCGCAACTGAACCGCAGTATCGATGAGATGGTGGCGCGAGCCATTCGGGCAAATGCGCCATGGTCGGTGACCAATCTGGCGGCGCATCACGGGTTTGAGGTTGTGGACGACACACCGCTCACGCGGGATGCGATCACGCGGACAGTGTCGTTTATGAAGAGCGTGACCAGCGCGGATGTGCAGCGGGCGACTCAGTCCGGACTGGATGAATCGGCTGCGGCCGCCGCAGTAGTGGAACAGAACTGGCAGACGGCGATCGAATTGTATCGGCGCGTGACCGAACGGAAGCCGTCCGATAGCGAGGCGCGCCGCCAGTTGGGAGAAGCACTTTTAGGGGGAGGGCAGTTCGACGCAGCACTCGAAGCGTTGGAGAAGGCCCTGGCCGGCGGAAATGGAAATCGCGGCTTCATTGCGCTGTCGGCCGCGATCTGCACGGCGCGACTGCACCGGGATGAAGATGCGCTTCGATGGCTGTCGCAAGTCCCACTGGTTCCGGGACTGGTTCATAGAATGCACGAGGAACGGGCGTTCGACGGACTTCGCGGCGATCCACGGTTTCCGGCGGCCGCGCGGTGATGCTGAGGTGCAACTAAAGTACTCTTACCGTGTGATGAGGTGCGCTCTCGGAAACCACTCCCTTACGGTCGTGGCTCGTTGCGAACCGCGGGCACATTCGCGTTGCGAGCCGCGCGCGTAAGCAAGCGATGATGGCGCATTCGCGGTGCGAGCCGCGCGGGTAAGCAAGCGATGATGGCACGTTCGCGTTGCGAGCTGCGCGCGTAAGCAAGCGGTGATGGCACATTCGCGTTGCGAGCCGCGCGCGTAAGCAAGCGATGCTGGCACATCCGCGTTGCGAGCCCGCGCGCGTAAGCAAGCGATGATGGCACGTTCGCGTTTGCGAGCCGCGCGCGTAAGCAAGCGATGATGGCACATTCGCGTTGCGATAAGCCGTCGGGTTCCAATCGCTCCGAACTTGCAGTCCAGTGCACTGGTGCCCTTACGCGTAGGCGGGCTCGTTGCCAGGCTTCCATTTGATGTTGCAGCCGATACTCGCCTTCTGCTCGATACTCACCGGACGGCCGGACAAAACCGCATCCATCGCGGCGCGCAGATCGCGGCCGTCCACCGGCACCTGGTTGCTCGGCCGGCTGGCGTCGAATTGGCCGCGATAGACCAGCCGATGATCGCCATCGAAGAGGAAGAAATCGGGCGTGCAGGCGGCGCCGTAAGCTTTGGCGATAGCCTGGCTCTCGTCATAACAGTACGGAAAACCAAATCCGAGCTTCGCTGCCATTTCCCGCAGGCCCTCGGGGCCATCCTCGGGGAACTGCTCCACATCGTTGGATGAGATCGCGACCATCGCCAGCTCAGACGAAGCGTAGTCCTTCGCCAACGCCGCGAGGCCCGGTTCAATGTGTTTGACGAAGGGACAGTGCGGGCAGAGAAACATCACGACCAGACCCTTGCGTCCGGCGAAACTTCCCAGTGAAATTGGCTTGCCGGACACAGCATCCGGTAGACCGAAATCGGGAGCCGGTGTTCCCAACGCGAGCATGGTAGATTCGGCCAATGGCATGTCCATACGATACCAGGAAGGCCTGGATGGTAGAGTGAAAGATCCATGAAACTACGGTGCGGCATCTTCGCCGCCGTTTTGCTTGCCGCGCAATCGCCGCAACCCGACGGTGCGGGAGTGCGCCCTGGAACGCTGCCGGCGTCCTGGGTCACCGGCGGTCCCGACTGTGCTACCGTTCCGGCCTGGCAAGTGCATCCCTACAACGAAGACTTCTACATCCTGCGCGAATCGGGCTGCACCAATTACGAGAAGCCCTTCCTGTACCTGCTGTTCGGAAAAGATCGAGCACTGCTGGAAGATACCGGCGCCGGTAAGAGCGACGCCCCACGTATCGTCAGTGAGACGATCGCGAAATGGGCCGCGCAGAAGGGTAGGAAACCCGTGCCGCTGATCGTCGCGCACTCGCACGCCCACGGCGACCACGTCGCGGGCGATGAAGGTTTCCGCACTCTGGAGAATGTCACCATGGTGCCGCTTACCGTGGACGGCACGCGCGAATTTTTTGGAATTGAGAAATGGCCGGAATCCGCCGGCCGCATCGATTTGGGGGACCGCGTCATCGACGTGATTCCAATTCCGGGACACGACACGCTCAGCATCGCAATGTACGATCGCCAGACCGGGATCTTGCTGACGGGCGACAGTCTTTATCCTGGACGGCTCTATGTCCGCGACTTTCCTGAATTCGTCCGCAGCACCACCCGACTTGTCGATTTCACGCGCGGCAAGATCGTGGCGCACGTTCTAGGGACGCACATCGAAGAGTCCGCCACACCCTACAAAGATTACCCGGTGGGCACGAAGTATCAACCTGAGGAACACGCACTCGCGCTGTCGCGCGGGCAGCTTCTGGAACTGAAGGAAGCGCTCGACAGTATGGAGAAACCCGCACGCGTAGCGTTTCGCGACTTCACCATCTGGCCACAAGCTCCTCGCCCTGCCAAGAAATAGAGCCTTTTACGCGCCGATCACCAGGTGCAGCAGCGTGAACGAAAGCCAAGCGATCACCGCTGCCGCCGGAATCGTCAATACCCAAGCCCAGACGATGTTGGTTGCGATGCCCCAGCGCACCGCCTTCATCCGCTGAATGCTGCCGACGCCAGTGATCGCTCCCGCGATCGCGTGCGTCGTGGACACCGGAAGCCCCAGATGGGTCGCCAGCAAAACAGCGCCCGCGGCACCGGTCTCCGCGCAGAATCCGCTGCGCGGCTTGAGGCGCGTAAGCCGTCCGCCCATGGTGTGCACGATTCGCCATCCCCCGCTCAGCGTTCCCAGCGCGATGGCCGCGTGTGCCGCCAGAATCACCCAGGTGTGCACGTGAAAGTCCTTCTGAAAACTGGAAGCCACCAGCACGCCCGTAATGATCCCCATCGTCTTCTGTGCGTCGTTCGCGCCGTGTGACAAACTGAACGCTGCCGCTGACAACAATTGCAGCTTGCGGAAGTAGAAATCCATCTTGGATGGGCTGTAATTGCGAAAAAGCCAGTACACCGCGACCATCAACAGATATGCGGAAACCAGCCCGATCAACGGCGCGGCGAAGATGAACAGGATGGTTTTCGGCCATTGTCCGCGGATCAATCCTTCGAAGCTGTGCGTGATTCCCCTGGTCAACCCGACGTGCGCCACCGCCGCCCCCGCGTAGCCGCCAATCAGGGCATGCGAGGAACTGGTGGGGAGGCCCAGCCACCACGTAATCAGGTCCCAGATGATCGCGCCCGCGAGTCCCGCAGAAATCACGTACGGCGTCACGAGATCTACGTTTACGAAGCCTTTCCCCACCGTGGATGCGACGGCCGTGCCAAAGAGAAATGCCGCAACGAAGTTAAAGAATGCAGCCCAGAGCACCGCTTGAAACGGCGTCAGGACCTTCGTCGCCACGATCGTGGCGATGGAGTTGGCCGCATCGTGGAAGCCGTTGATGTAGTCGAAGACCAGCGCGATTGCGATGATCAGGACAGCCAGCGAGAACGTCGACATCGTTAGCTGTTCTTGACCACGACATTCTGCAGGACGTCGGCCACGTCTTCGCAGCAGTCGATTGTCGCTTCGAAAAACTCGTAGACTTCCTTCAGCTTGATCAGGGTGATCGGTTCCTTTTCCTTGTCGAAGAGGTCCGCCACCGCGCTGCGCCCGATCCGGTCTGCCTCGTTTTCCAGCCGATTAATCTCGATGCAGTGGTCCATGATCTTCCCATCCTCTTCCAAGGCCAGAAAGGCGCTCTTCAGCGACTTGGCGCAGCCCGCGACAATCTCGGCGAGTGTCACCATGATGGGAGGGATGGGATGAATCCGGTACGAAACCAGACGATGGGAAGTGTCCTCGATCCCGTCCAGCACGTTGTCGAGTGCCGCGGAGATGCTGTGGATGTCTTCCGGATCGATCGGAGTGATGAAGGTCTGATTCAGGCGGGTAAACACCTCGTGAATCACTTCATCTCCGCGATGCTCCAGAACACTGATTTCGGTGGCCGCACCGGCCATCCGGGCGTTACCCGTGCGGACACCGTCCAACAGCAACCGGGACGCCTCCGCGATAATGTCCACCTGCTTCAGAAACAGATGGTAGAACTTTTCTTCGCGTGGCAGTAGTCGCATAGAGATGACGGAGAGAGAACCTCATTGTAATCGGTTTCGCGCCGACGATTACAGCTCGGTTACGATCGGGAAGAGTTCTTCAGGCGCGGCAGGTTCGGTGGTATTCAGAAAGCGCGGATCGAGCAGGCGGCCGGTATCCACGTTGCCCATCGCCGTGAGCATAGTCTCTTTGAGGTTGGGATAGTCGCGCTCCAGTTCTGTGAACCAGTCGCGTAGCGAGCGGCGCACCGTTCCGGTCCGCTGCGAACATCCGCACGGGATCACCGGGACGCCGCGGAGTTCCGCATATGCCCGAGTCATGTCCTCGGTCACGAAGCAGAGCGGCCTCACCAGGCGGAAATCCTTCTCGCGCGAGTGGGTCACGGGCGGCAGCGCGCTCAGCTTGCCGGTGAACATGGTGTTGCGGAGAAGCGCCTCGCAGAAATCATCGGCGGTGTGACCGAAGGCAATCACGTTGCATCCCAATTCGCGGGCGATCTCGTAGACCGCGCGGCGGCGATACCGGCTACAGAGGTCGCACCCATGGTCCGGTTGCTCTTCCAGCAGACGCAACGAAGGAGCGTCCTGGAAGTACGTCCAGTCGATGCCGCGCTCGCGCAGGTATTCGCCCAAAGGTCCGATGGGACGGAGAAACTTACCCTGCTCCACGGTGAAGGCGCGGACGCTGAACTTGATCGGCGCTCGCTTCTGCAGCAGCAGCAGTGCCTCCAAGAGAGTTGCCGAGTCTTTGCCCCCCGAGACCGCAACCGCGACCCGATCGCCGTCGTTGATCATCTGGAAGCGGTGTATCGCCTCCCCCACCTTGCGCAGGAGTGCCTTTTCGAGATCCACTTCCAACCATTATAGCGACGTGGCGTAAAGACCCCTTCGACGCTTCTCGGGCAATCCATCAACGCTGCAGTCAGACTTGGTGGACACGCGGAAAACGCCGGAATAAGTCTCGGCGTGTCGAACAGGGTTGTTTGCGCCACCTACTCGTTCAGGAATCGCTGCCAGCGATAAGAACTGGACGTCTCGGCGGGCTCGAGTGCTCGCTGAACCGCCATCTCCGCAACCGCGTCCACGATCCAGCGGAAATTCTCGGCCCCCACCGACTCGAGTCCGGCATCCGGCGCCGGATTCATAAAGTCGATCGCGTACGGCACACCGTCCTCCACTGCAAATTCCACAGTGTTGAGGTCGTACCCCAGCGCGCGGCAGAGCTTGAGACAGTCGCCCGTGATGCGCTCGCCAAGTTCCGGCGACGGCGGCGGATTCCCCGCGACGTAGCGCAGATGGTGCGGCTGCGAGGGGTCGTACCGCATCACGTGAACCTTCTGCTGATTCACCACGTAGCAGCGGAAGTACTCCTGGAATTTCACCGCGCCCTGAAGCGTCATGCAGAGATCGCCGCTGTCGTCATAGGCGGCGAACAGTTCTTCAGGCGAATGTACATGGTACACATTCCTCCATCCGCCACCGTCGTGAGGCTTCAGAAATGCCGGAAAACCCACGTAGCGAAAGATCCCTTCCCAGTCGAGTGGATACTCGAGATTGCGCATCGAGCGGTCGGTAGTGCCAACGGGGTGCTTTTTATGGGGCAGCAGCACGGTGGGTGGAACGGCGACGCCAAGCTTCGTAGCCAGGGCGTAGTTGAAGAACTTGTCGTCGGCACTCCACCAGAATGGGTTGTTGATGACCTTAGCCCCGGTGAGTACGGCATTCTTCAGATACGAACGGTAAAACGGGATGTCGTGGGAGATGCGGTCGATGATCACGCCGTAGCCGCTGGGCACAGCCATCTCGACGCCGCCCGTTTTCAGATGCTCCGCGATCACGCCATTCACGCCCATCGCGTTGATGCGATCGACCAAAGCTGGTGGAAACGACTCTTCCATTCCGTAGAGAACGCCGATCTTTGTCATGCTTGCCTTTCTTAGAAGAACTTGTTGGCCATCTGGTACCACCACGGCCAATCGTGGCCGAAGCCCTGCCACACATCCAAGGTATGGGGAATACCCTTCGTTCCGAGCAGGTGGGCCATCTTCACATTCTGATCGAACAGTGGATCGTGGTTGCCGACCGCGAGTGTGTAGCTGTTGCGGCGCATCTGATCGAGCGCCCATCCATCCGCCATGTTCGCGAGATAGTCGAGGGGCGCGTGAAAGTAGGCGTTCTCATCGTAGTAGCCGTCGAGAAAGCGACGGGGCACATCGAACGCCCCTGACATGCTGACAGCGTATGCCACGATGTCGGGATGGCGCAGCCCGAAGTTGATGGCGTGATATCCGCCGAAACTGCAGCCTGTTGTCCCGAAACGTTGCCAACTCGTGCGATTGCCGATGAACGGCGCGACCTCCCGCACCAGGTAAGCATCGAATGCGTTTTGGCGATGCAGCCGGTCTGCCGGCCAAATGCTGCGGTTGTACCAGGACTCCTGATCGACCGAGTCGACACAAATGAGTTGCAGATTGCCGGATTCAATCTTGTGTCGAACCGCATTGACTACGCCGCGGTCCTCGTATTCGTAGAAGCGGCCGCCCGAAGTCGGAAAGACCACGTAAGGAAAGCCTCGCTCCCCGAAAGCCAACAATTCCATGTCTCGATGCAGGGACGGGCTGTACCACTTGATGTAGTCGCGACGCATTGGATTGTGAGGAAAGTCCCGGCGTGCCACGCGAATTGGCCTCCGGCACGCATTCGGATATCGTAACGGTTGTTAGATGCGCCTCGCAAGGGTACCAACGCGCCTGTCAAGCCTCTTTAGAGATGTCCTTCGTTTCGCCTCAATAGAAATGTCCCCCTGCGGCCAGCCTCCGAGGCTGCCTCATTGTCCAACTGCTGGGTTCGACTGCAACCGGTTCCTATAGGAAGCATGATTTACCGGCGGAGAATGGCGAGTCTGCAGGTCTGAATTTAGGGTTCGCGCATGGCCCGCACTTCAAGGTGGTTGCCTTGGCCGCCTCGTGTGCGTCAAACTGAAAGTGCGCGGTAGGCGCATTCATGCCGGAAATCTGTACCTGTGGCACGCAACTCGTGCCGGACGCGTTGTTCTGCCACAAATGCGGCAGGCCGACCCGGGAACTCGTCATCCCCGAGACAGTTGCGCCACCACCCCCTCCACCGCCACCGCCGCGCCCGCAAGCGCCGCCGCTGAATCTGCAGAACGGGATCGCTCTGCGCACATCCTTACTAGTCGCGGTCAGTGCGACACTGCTCTGTTTCGTACCGTATTTGAACTTCCTGAACTGGCTCGCCGCGGGATTCTTTGCTGTCTTCTTTTACCGCCGCAGGACTGGCTATTTCCTCAGCATGGAAGCCGGAATCTGGATGGGGTGGATCACCGGCTTGCTGATGTTCGCGATCATGGCCTGCCTGCTCACCGCCGTCTGGCTGATCTTCCGCTCCCTTGGCGGCTTTCCGCCGGATTTCAAAGCTGCGGTGGACCCGAAGATGCTCGAAGAGATGACCAAACTGCTGCAGAGCGGGCCGGACGTCGCTAAAATGCTGCTGGCGCTTTTCGTTTACACGACCCTCTTAAGCATGGCGGGTGGAGCGCTCGGCGCCAAGATGGTAGGCCGCGACTAAACCCGGCTCCCCGCCTCATTTAGGAAGTAATTGCGGAAGGTACTCCTTAGCCGCATCGCCGAGCAGGTCGCGGTGCATCCGCATATAGTCTCCAAAGAACGCGGCGCCTACCTGCCCATCCAGCAGGTGTGTCCCCATGAGATCGAGGGCCTGCGACTCCTGCCATTGCGATTCGGCATAGATCACGCGGCGCCCCTCCCGCGGCTCGTGCAGGAGGCGTAGAAAATACTGCGTCACCACGAGATCCTCGCGCGGCATGTGCGGCCCGATGATCAGCACATGCAACTCGCTCCATTCCTCAGGACTCAACTCGTGTTTCCACGCCGAAACCTGCGCGTGGACGGCGTCCAGTTGCGCGTGCGTCCCCTCGGTCACATTCTGCAAAACCAGCGGTGCCATGCGGCGCGTGAATCCCACCAGTGCGCTGCGACTGAAGGTCTTCCGGTTCGACACCTCGTCCAGGAAAGCCAGGGACGCCGCGACAATCTGCTTCTGTCGTGTCAATGTGGCAGGAGAGAGCTTCAGAGTATCCAGACTTTGCTCGGCGGGCGGGATGAGTGCCCGCAGTCCGCTCAGCGTCTTGAGGCGCTCCTCTTCGACGGCACCTTCGCCCGGGGTGAGCGTGACGTAAATGGCGAGCGGGATGTGCGCAATCGTCTTCACCGGATCGTAAATCGGGGTCCCGGTGTTCGCCTCTATGCGGCGGCCCCCGCGCACGAGCGTGAAGGTATCGCCGTTGACGATCAGGGTCGGCCCGGAAGCTGCGAGAACGCGGCGCTTGGCATCCGCATAAGCTGCGCGAAAGGCATTATTGAGGTCGGTGAGTGCCGCTGGCTGCGCGGGACCTGTCGGCGCCGGTATGGTTTGTGCCGGCAGATTCAGTGTGGCCAACAGGAATGCGAGGAGACACGGGATCGGGCTGCGAAGGGCCATGGTTGATTATCGCCGTACCGGGCCCCACGCGCGATTCTCCGAAGCCAGAGATCGCGCAGCACGTCAGGAGGACACCAGGGTTACCTTTCGTTAGCAGTTCCTGTTGGTGCTCTCGCTCCTAAAATGGAGCCCATGGTCGACCACTTCCCAGTCACTCCAGCCGATCCAGACTATCAGATCCATCTATCGATAGATTCCGACCTTGCAGCTTGTTCGCGTTTTCTCGACGAGCGGGGAGTGACAATGCGCGCCCTCGGAGTCGAATGGAACCTGAATGCGATGTTCCCGCAACTGCTCGCCTCACCCTATCAGGCCGATTGGCTAATGCCGCTCGTGCGCCGCTATCGGTGGCACCGTGGCCAGGAGGAATCGGGAGGGAAATGGCTGGATCTGCTGGGGGCCATGACGAGCAAAGCGATCTGGGGTCCTTATGACGTGAAGGAAGCGGATTTCCTGGAGCTTGCGGAACAGGCGGACTCATTGCCGCGCCATTGCTGCAACACCTATCACCACAAAATGCGGTCCTTCTTTAGCGAGCTCGCGAAACGCGGGCCGCTCACCCCGATTCTCATCGCCGCCGCCCAGAAGCTCATCCGCAACACGGATGGGACATCCGAATATGAAGTCTACGGCTGGGCTTTGTTCCAGTGCGAAGCGGGGCTCGAAAGCGTCGATTCGGGTTGGGCGGCGCACATTCAGCGCGAGCTGTTTGCGATGCCGAAGAAGGATCGCACGCTGTGGATGCGTGCGTTCGCCCTGGAGAAGGGAAGCTTCAGCAGCCGAAGTGCTGTGGACCGCATTGGCAAAGAGCAACTCGAAAAGACGCTGCGGCACTGGATCGATATGCTCGGCGAGGACGGCGGCACCGACTTTTCTCCAGTCGCTGCCGTTCTATTGCTCAAACTGATCTTCCTTTGCCAACATCTGGGAGGGCACGGTTGCGACGATCTGCTTTACCGAATTGCGAAGGCGCCTTGGAAACGCATCCAGGTGCCGAATTGGATGGCAACGTATCTTCCGATGCTCGACCGACGCCCTAAAGATCGAGCCTTCGCCTGCCTGGAGGCGCTGATGATGAATCCGGTCACCGCCGATCGCTTGGTGCGAATTCGGTATGAGGCTTTGCTGACGGCATTCGGTGCCCGCGAGATTCGGGTGGGACCGGTGGGCGCGGACGGATATCCTCTGGATCGCGACCCGAACCTCGAAGCAGAGCACAAACGCATCGACCAGTTGCTGCAGATGGCGGTAGCGGCGGTCGCCCAGGGACCTTGGCCATACGCGAGTTCTGTCGGCGAGCTGAATCGCCTTCGCGCGATGCGGGAAGAGGACAAGACGCCCAAGGTGCGGGAACTCGAGAAGAAGCTGGAGAATTGGCCCTATTACCCGCTATCGCCTGAGGTTCGCGCGTCGCTCCAAGCCGCCACCGATGCCATGCTGGCCGAGTTCGCGGGTAATATGGCAAGCCTGAACCGGGCGGTTCTCTCGCGCGCGGAGTGGATCACGACGCACCAGGCGGAGTTCAATGCCGACGTTGTGAAAGTCTGGCGCGAGATATTTTACGGACTGGGCTGCGAGGGCGGCCTGGTTCATCGCACCGCGCCGCGGGTGGAGGCAGTGTCGCCTAGTTCCGCGGAGAACTTGTCGCTCAATTCCGTGTTGCTGACTCTTCGGCTCCGCGGCGGGAATGCCTTCGAACTTACCCGCCAATATGTGGAGCAAAACGGATGGACGCGCGAACTGGTGGAAGCATTTCATCGGTGGATCGCGCTGATCGGCACGGCCCAGAGCGACCAGATGTTCCGCGCCACGGTGGAATGGTTCGTGTGGTTCGAAAATATCTGCCCGATCGACATGGATGCCTGCTGGAGCCATCGCGTGAAGAGCGATCTTCGCCAGATGTCCGGAGCGGAAGCCGGAAAGTGGCATGCGCTCCTCCAGAACCAGACTTTTGTGCCGTCAGGCAAACCGCCCATGAAGTGGATGACCGCAGCCAAGGCCATCTTCAAAAAGATGGATCGCGAGTCCTTCCGGCGGCGTTTCGTGTCCTGGTTCGAGCCGTTTGCCAAGAACGAGGCGGTGCGCATCACCGTCACCGGCCGAAACCTCTTGCGCCTCCTCATGTGGTACGTTCTGGTGGCCGAAGATAGTGTGGTGGACGATGCGCTCACTGGCTTTGCCAAGGCAAAGTGGAAGACCAAGGAGTCGGCCAAACGTGCGCCGCGAGCCGAAATGGCCTTCAGCTATGTGCTATCGCAGCGCGCGCCCCTGGTGGCGCTGCCGATTTTGGAAGAGCAGGTCGCCAGCGGCCGCGCGTTCCTGGGCAGCGAGACGCAGAAAATCTACGAAGCACTCTGCAAGGAATATCATCGGCAGCCTGTGCCGGCTATACCGGAGAAGGTCGCTAAGGGCGCGTCGCCGCAAACGACGCCCACTCCGTTCGCGCCTGCGCTGGTCACAGAGCGGGTTCCTAAGATGTCGTAACGGCTTCCCGCGTCGAAATCACCCCAGCGGTTTGGCGGTCTTCGATATCGGCGCGGCTGGTGCACTTTGCTCGCCTTTCTGTGTATTGCGCCGGGTTCCACAATTAGTAATCCACGTTGTCTGGTGCAGGTTGGAGCAGTGCGGATTGCGTCCGGCGCAAAGGCGCGATTGGTACCAACAGTTGCGACTGCGGCACTGATGAATTTGCGGCGGTTGGGGATGCGTCTCACCTTCGTATGAGCTACGGCGATTGGCGGCAACTGAAAGTCACTTGGTTTCTGCGGAAACGATGTAATTTAAGTTAAAATCGTTGCGCCTATACCCTACAGTACGGAGATTTCGTGAAGGGCTCCCAATGGTTAGTACGCTCATGCTGCGCGCCGGCAGTCATGGCAATCGTGATCGGCGCGACACTATCGACTCCGGGATTCTCTCAGACTCCCGACCCGCTGAGCGTGAGCGGAAAACTGTACTACCACGCCGAAAATGCGTACGGACCTCTGGAGCTTTTGGGAACCGCGGCCTACGCCGGGATTCTCCAGAAGCTGGATGCGCCGAAGGAATGGAATCAGGGGGCAGGCGCGTATGCAAAGCGTTTTGCTTCGACGGTGGGAGCCTCCGGGATTCATGGCGTTCTGGCATTCGGCCTCGATACGACTCTGCACGAGGATCCACGCTACTATCGCGCTCAGGGACGAGGCTTCTGGCGGCGCTCCGGGCACGCGATCCGCGGCACGTTCCTGACACGCACCGACAGCGGCGGTGAGACGGTCTCGGCTTGGCGCATCGGCAGCGATTACGGTGCCGCGTTTCTCTCGAACCAATGGTATCCGGACCGCCTCAACACGGCGCGGCTCGGATTCATTCAGGGCTCACTCACAATGGGTTTCGATCTGGTGACTAACCTTGGCACCGAATTCTGGCCCGATGTGAAGGCCAAACTCTTCCACAAAAAGTAAGGAAAGTCCTCCTTGATGGTTCTGTGAGTACTGGAATTCCGATGTATACTGACAACCATGTCAGAGGAAATGTTGGATGTTGCCATAGTCGGAGGTGGTGTCTCGGGAGTCTATGCCGCGTGGCGTCTCCTTACCAAGGGTGAACGGAAAAAGGTAACCGTATTCGAGGGCGGCGACCATATCGGCGGCCGGCTTCTCTCCGCGAAACCGCCCTTCATCGACAACATGAAAGCCGAACTGGGCGGCATGCGAATCCTGCCGGCTGTTCAACCGCGAATCACGAAACTCATCGCCACGCTGAATCATGGTGCCAAGACGGCAGACCGGATTGAGACGTACCCCTTCCCGGTGGATCAACCCGTCAACATTTCCTATCTGCGCGGCACGCACCTGCGCCTCTCGGATTTCACGGAGCACCCGCGCAAAGTTCCTTACCATCTGACATTCCAGGAATTCGGCCAAACCGCCGGGTCGCTGGTGGTCAATGCCATCGCACAGATCCTGCCCGGCATCACCAATCCCAAGCTGACGGACGCCGAACGGCGCGCCATGACGCAATCTGCCAGCTTCGATGGCGAGCCCCTCTACAGGCAAGGCTTTTGGCAATTGCTGATGCGGGTGATGAGCGGAGAGGCATATCAATTGGGCATCGCGGCCGGCGGCTACGAAACCACGCTCAGCAACTGGAATGCGGCGGACGCGATACCGTGGTTCCTCTCCGACTTTGGCGTATCGCCAGTTTATGAGGGCTTCCGGCAGGGGTTTCAGCAGGTCCCGCTGACGCTGGCGAAGCGCGTTACAGCGGCTGGCGGAGAGGTGCTGACCGGAAAGACGTTGCTGGGCTTCGACCAGATCTCGGGCGGCGTGGAGTTGCATTTCCGCGATGGAGAAGCGGTGCGAGCGCAACACCTGATCCTCGCGATGCCGCGGCGTGCGCTCGATCTGTTGGCGCCGAGTAGTCCACTGCTGCGCGAGGATCACGTCTCAACTCTGGTTCGCAGCGTCACGCCGCGTCCGCTGTTCAAAGTCTTTACCACGTACAAAGAGCCATGGTGGCTGCCTGCGGGCGTGCAGGCGGGACGAACCACGACCGATTTGCCCGTGCGCCAGACCTACTACTGGCCGAAGGACGACGGCAAGCCCGCGGTGAGCGGCCGTGCGATGCTGATGGCCAGCTATGACGATGGATTGAACATCGGCTTCTGGGACGGCTTTCGGCCCAAGCACGGCATCCGGTGGCGCGCCGCTGGGGAAACGGTGCCGCTGGAGTGGTTCGTGCCGGCGGGCAAGGACCCCGACGCGGATTGCAAGGAGTGGTACGAGAACAAGGCGCCAGCGGCAATGGTGGCCGAGATCCAACGCCAGATTGCGGTAATCCATGGCTTGAAATACGTGCCCAAAGTGGAAGATGCCAGCTTTAAAGATTGGGGCGACGACCCGTTTGGCGGCGGCTGGAATTCCTGGAACATCGGGGTGCGCAGTCCGGTGGTAAAGATGAATATTCTCAAGCCCGCCGAGGCGCCTGTATACATCTGTGGAGAGGCCTACTCGGACGCACAAGGCTGGGTGGAGGGCGCACTGCAGACAGCCGACTTGATGCTCGAAAAGTGGTTCGAGGTCCCAGTGCTGTCGCAGGAAGGACGTTCGGCCCGCGAGGCGGCAAAGGCCTAACGCAACTTCTCGATATCTTTGAGCGCTGCAGTCACCACATCGCCGACAACCTGGAAGCTGTGCGCCGAGAGTTTGTCCATGGTGTCTTGCGGTGTGTGCCATGGCTCATAATCCAGATCGATTACGTCAACGGCGTTGACACCCAGGCGCACGAAGGGGATGTGGTCGTCCTCGGTGGGAGACGGGTCGTGCTGAAAATACTTGCTGTACCCGGTGCGATAGGCGGCGTCCCAGATCAATTGCCGCAACGACTGCGATGAGTTGGTATCGTTGAGAAGATCGAGGTTCTTGTCGCCGATCATGTCGATGTTGACGAGGGCCTTGATGCGTCCCAGGAAGTTTTCTTTGGACCACTTCTCGGCAAGGTGACGGCTGCCATAGACGCTATCGGTGTCGGTCCATTCCCTGAAGGCCTCTTCGCCATCGAACCAGACCAGGTAGATGTCATCCGCGTGCGACTGACCATCGATGACGCTCGCCATTTCGAGCAGAAAACCGGTGGAGGAGCCGCCGTCGTCTGCGCCGACGAAATTCGGGAGCAACTTGGTGTCGTAATGGCCGGTGAGGACGATGGCGCGGCCGGAGGTGCCCGGAAACCGGGCAATGATATTCTTCATGGCGACCGGCCCATTGGGAGTGACGGCGGTGAAATCGTCCTGCTGCACCTCGCAGTGCCGCGATTTGAGCTGCGCCAGGAGATAAGCTTGCAACTTGTGGATGGCCGGGGAGGCAGGCGGCCGGGGCCCGAAAGCGACCACTCTTCGCGTGATCTCCAGTGCCTCCTTGCCGTCGAACTCTTTGGCGGATATCGTGCCAGCCATGAGAGTCAGCAGAAGGAAAGCAGCAGGAACAGCTCTTGGTCGCATATATCTTCAGAGTACGGCTTTGATTTCGTACACCGGAATCTGATTTGCCAGTCTTGAGGGAGGTCGCGGCTCGTTGCGAGCCGCGCGCGTAAGCAAGCGATGCCCGATCGCCCGAAAATCACTCCCTTACGGTCGTGGCTCGCCAACAACACGAGAAGGCGCGAATGGGCACTTTTCTTGCCCAAACCCGGCGCGAGCAAACCCGGCCTACAATCAGAGGAGCTTATGCTCATCATCCAAGTTCACATCCAAGTCAAAGCGGAACACGTCGAGGAGTTCAAGGCCGCCACGATCCTCAATGCCACCAATAGCATCCAGGAGCCCGGGATCGCGCGGTTCGATTTCCTCCAGCATGAGAATGACCCGACGCGCTTCGAACTCATCGAGGTCTATCGCGACGCCGAAGCCAGTCTCAAACATAAAGAGACGGCGCACTACCTGGCGTGGGCCGAGAAGGTTGCGACCTGGTTTGCCTCCGAGCGTACACGATCGCGCTTCGTCAGCGTCTTCCCGGCCGATCAGGATTGGTAACGCCGCATGCGCTTCGAATTCGCCACCGCGACGCGGATCCTGTTCGGCGAAGGCTTGGCGCGAGAACTTCCGGCCGTCGCATCGGCCATGGGCAAGCGCGCGCTGGTGGTCACGGGCGCCAATCCAGGCCGCTCGGAATCGGTTGTCGCAAGCTTGCGAGCTGCCGGAGTCGCTTGCGTGCCGATCGCGGTGAAGGGCGAGCCCACCGTCGATCTGATTCGCACCGGGGCCGAATTCGCGCGCGAGGAACAGTGCGACATGGTGATCGCGATCGGCGGAGGAAGTGCAATCGATGCCGGCAAAGCGCTGGCAGCGATGATCGCGAATCCCGGCGATCCGCTGGACTACCTGGAAGTCATCGGGCGCGGGCAGCCACTGACGCGTCCTTCTACTCCCTTCATCGCAATCCCGACCACCGCCGGCACCGGCTCCGAGGTGACACGCAACGCCGTGCTCGGGTCTCCCGAGCATCGCGTCAAGGCCAGCCTGCGCAGCGCCTCCATGCTGCCGAAAGTGGCGCTGATCGATCCCGAACTCACCTTCGATCTTCCGCAATCCGTCACTGCCTCGACGGGCTTGGATGCCCTGACACAAGTGATCGAGCCGTACCTCTCAGTGCGCGCGAATCCGATGACCGACCTGTTCTGCCGCGAGGGAATTCGCTGCGCGGCGGCCGCGCTCCCGAAGGTTTGGGAGAACCCGCATAATCGTGAGGCGCGAGCGGAAATGTCGTGGGCCAGCCTGCTGGGCGGACTGGCGCTCGCGAATGCCGGTCTGGGCGCGGTGCACGGCTTCGCGGCTCCAGTGGGCGGGATGTTTCCAGCGCCGCACGGCGCCATCTGCGCCGCGGTACTGCCGCATGCGTTTGCGATCAACCTTCGCGCCCTCAGGACGCGGGCGCCCGGTAGCCAGGCGCTCGGACGATGTGAAGAGGTCGCACTGCTGCTCACGGGCCGCCCGCAAGCCACGGCCGAAGACGGGGTGAAGTGGATTGAGCAACTCTGCCGAAGGCTGGAAATCCCGCCGCTGCGGACGTACGGCGTGAGCGACGAGGACATTCCGGTACTAGTGGAAAAGGCATCGAAGGCCAGCAGCATGAAGGGCAACCCCATTCCGCTGGACGATGGCGAGTTGCGCGAGATCATTGCTGCCGCGATCTGACCGGCGTCAGGAGCCGTCATCGAGAAAAAGATTGTAGGCCCCACAGGAAGGGCATCGATATGGCTGGAATTTGCGCAGTCCCGGTGGAACGGCGCCGGTCTTACGCAGAAACGCCGCCGGGGCCGCCGATCCGCATCGCACACAGACGTTGATCCACGCGTCGAGCGTCGTGGGCAACTCTACGGCGCCAAAGTAGAAGGCCCATCCGTAGTGGCTGAGGCGCGTGTGCCATCGCCGGTCGATGCGCCGCAAGCACCACATCAGGATTGCCAGGAACCGCTCGTTTCCAAAACCGAAGAGAATGCTCTTGATCTGCGGGCGCCCGTTCAGGTTGCGAGAATTCAGAAATGCCAGCGAGCTGTAGAGTACACGGGAACTGCGCATGGACAATCCGGTGAGGCGCTCCACCAGGTTCGTGACGTCGCCCGGTGCGCGAAAGGCGTTGACGTGCCCGCCGCCGCGGCCCATCCACCGGTAGATGCGGTCCGAGAGAGTGCCTGCGTCCGGAACCGCGATGTACAAGGCACCGTCGGGCCGCATGACACGCCCGATCTCGCAAACCGTCTGCTCCAATTCGGGAAAGTGCTCCAGGCTGTGGTTACTGATCACCAGGTCGAACGCATGGGCTGCGAATGGCATGCGCGCCGCGTCGGCCGCTACGTACCAGCCGGTACCCCGTGCCGGCAGGATCTCCAGATCGAGCCGCACAATGCACAGATCTTCCCGGTCGGTGTGGAAGCTTCCGGTGCGCGCCCCGAGGTCGAGGACACGCGCGCCGGGGGGCAGATTCTTGACGAGGTCGAGCATCTACAATACGAAGGTCCCACATTGACAGGCCAAAGTTAACACCATATACTCGATAGAGAATGAGGTGATTAGAGATGCAGATTTGCCGTCTGGCTGTTGCCGCCGTGCTCGCCTCTCCCCTGTTTGCGCAATCCCTGACCGGTCTCTGGGACGCCACCATCAAAGTAAACGATGTAGAGATTCCTTTCCGGATGGAATTCTCGGGCACCGGCCCTGCGATTCAGGCTACTTTCTTTAACGGCGACGAGAAGACCACATCTACCAGCGGCAAATTCGAAAACGGCGCCGTCGTCGCGCGGTTCGAGTATTACAACTCTCGCCTGGAAGCGACGTGGAAGGACGGGCATCTCTCGGGCGCCTACTTGCGCGATGGCAAAACTTATCCGTTCGAAGCCAGGAGATTCGCGCCGTCCAAGCTCACCGAAAACGATGTACCTTCGATCGCCGGACTGTGGGTGGTGGGCGTGCAGAGTTCCAAAGGCGAGTCGGCATGGCGGATGGTGGTGCGGCAGTCGGGGCCGGAGGTTTCGGCGGCGGTGCTCCGCGTCGATGGCGACACCGGCATGTTGACGGGCACGTACCACGATGGCAAGTTCGTCCTAAGCCACTTCTCGGGAGCGCGCCCCTCACTCTTCGAAGTCACGCCGCAAAAGGATGGCACGCTCCAGATTGTGCAGAACGGCAAAAACCAGATGACCGCGGTGCGCTCGACTGAAGCCCGTGCAAAAGGCATGCCCGAGCCGACTGATCCCTCGCGGCACACCAGCATGAAGGACCCGACCGAGCGCTTCCATTTCCGCTTTCCCGATGTCAACGGCCGGATGGTCTCCGACGAGGACGCCCGTTTTCGCGGCAAGGTGGTGATCGTGGCGATCGGCGGAAGCTGGTGCCCGAACTGCCACGACGAAGCGCCGTTCCTGGAGGAACTCTATCGCACCTATCGCAGCCGCGGCCTGGAGATCGTAGGACTTTCCTTCGAAGAGGCCGATCAGCTGAAGAATCCCACGCGTCTCGCGGCGTTCATCAAACGGTATGGCATCGAATACCCGGTGCTTCTGTGCGGAGAGACCGAAGAACTGCAGGCGAAGCTCCCACAGGCGGTGAACTTGAATGCCTGGCCGACTACGTTCTTCTTAGGGCGTGATGGACGGGTGCGCAGCGTGCACGCGGGCTTCGCGGGCCGCGCCACGGGCGACTTTCATCGCGAACTAAAAGAAGAAGAGAAGGCGCTGGTGGAACGGCTACTCGCGGAGAACGGAACTCAGGCGCAGTAGTCCACGGCGGCTTCGGCAAGAATCTCGGCCAACTGCACGACGGAGTGGAAATCCACCCATTCGACATCGGAATGCGCTCCGGCACCCGCCGCGCCGCAGACTACCGTTTCGACGCCCGCTTCCTGGAGTAGCGCGGCGTCCATCCAGGGAGTATCACCGATATGTCTCGGCTCCGTACCTCGGACCTTGGCGGCGGCGCGATCCACGGCCTGTACTATCGCCGCATTGGCTGGCACTTCGAAAGGATTCCTCACGAAGAAGGGACGGACCGTAGCGTGAAAGTCGCGATCTTCGGCACTTAACGCATCCACAATCGCCTGGATCTCGCCGACCGCCTGACCCTCCGTCTCACCGGGAATCGTGCGGCGCTCGATTTCGACCACCGAAGACGCGGCGTAAGTGCTGAGTCCGCTGCCTCCCCGCAGAGTAGCCGCGTGCAGCGATGGCGGACCGACCAGCGGATGCGGCGGACGCGAACGCAGATCGCGTTCGAGTGCGCTGAGTCTGGCGAGAAACTGCCCGATCTTCATGTTGGCGTCGATACCCAGTTCGAACTTGCTGCCGTGTGCGGCCCGCCCCGTCACCGTCACCTCGATCCACAGGTATCCTTTGTGTGCGAGGCAAACTTCGAGCGCGGTTGGTTCGGTGACGATCGCCCCATCCACTTTTACGTGCCGGATGAGGTCGCTGGTGCCCAGGCTTCCGTACTCCTCGTCGGCAACCGCGGCAACTACGAGGTCGCCACGAAGTTGCGTTCCACTGTCAACGAGAGCCTTGGCCGCGGCCATGCCCGCGGCGAGACTGCCCTTCATGTCGAATGAGCCCCGTCCGTGGACGCGTCCGTCGCGGAGCGCGCCCGAGAATGGCTCCGCCATGCCCGGGACGTCGACTGTATCGCAATGGGCATTGAACATCAGGCTTCGGCCGCCGCCCGTGCCGTGCAGGCGCCCCAGCACGCTGGTGCGCCCGGGTTCGGGCTCGAGGATCTCGGTTTCGAGTCCGATGGATCGGAGAGAGGACGAAATGAAAGCTGCGATTTCGCGCTCTCCAGGAGCGCCGGAGGAGAGTGTAGGATTGATGGAATTGATTTGGACGAGGCGAACGAGTGTGTCGCGAGTGTAGTCGTGATCGATTTTCATCGGCTTGCCATCAGGCGGCAAGCTAAAGCTTACCTCACCTCAGTGTGTGGTCAGTGCATTCGGCTCGCGCTTTTTGAAGAGCTTCCGCTTGATGTCGGGGTAGAACTCTTTGAGCACGTTCGAAAATGCATCCGTCGCAACCTGGATTGCGAGCTTCGAGACGTTGTCGGAAACGTCGCGGCTATCCTTGTAGTACAAATTGCTGAGGCCTACCGCGAAAGCGTTGCCGCCCCATTCCGGCACATTGAAGGTGCGATGGCCCGAGTCTGTGCGACAGATCAGAATCTGCGATAACGCGGAGCCCAGGCGGGATTTCTTCGAGCCGTCTCCCTTGCGGAAATAGCGGGGGTCCTCATGCAACAGACTTGGCACGATGCCTTCGGTCATCATGTTACCGACCACCTGGTCGGCATATGCCGTGACAAAACGCTTTCCGTAGCCAGACATGCCTTGGCCGAACGAGGGGTTCTGGTCACGAAGCTGTGACAATGCGGCGAATAATCCCGCAGTTGGGTAGACGGGATAATCGAACGAGTCCTTAGCCGCAATCGTCATCTTGCGCTTTGCGGTGATCGGCTCGAACGGTATGGCACTCTCTGTGGTCCGATTGTTGGGAATGACGCCGAACATGCGCTTGTCTTCGACTGGCACGGCGGGGTTAGAGGGCTGCACTACTTCGGAGGAGGAAGGCGTCGCCTCGGGAGTGGTGGTGCCGGACGGTGCAGGGTTCTGCGGCGCCGCTGGTTGCGCCATGGCACAAAGCCCACAGAACAGAACCAAGGCGAAACTGCGGTGCGACAATCGCATGAAAACTTGGATGATAGATTGGCCCTGGCGGTTACAGCCAGGATGTAACTATTCGGAGCCATCGCTTCGCCACGATTGTTTCCAAATCAAAGTAGACACCACTTGGCGCGGTCTGGTACACTACATTCTGTCCCTTTTGAAAGCTCAGTGGGAGGTTCGTCTGCCTGTTGGATGGACCGCTTGCACCAATGAGGAGTGAATGGCACGCAAACCAGGAAAACAGTACGAATCTGCCCGCAAGCAGGTCGAATCCAAAGAATACCAACTTGAAGAGGCTGTACCCCTCGTAAAGAAAATCAAGTACGCCAAGTTCGATGAGACCGTAGAAGTCCACATGCGTCTCGGCGTCGATCCGAAACACGCCGACCAGATGGTCCGTGGCACGGTTGTCTTACCGAACGGCCTTGGCAAATCAAAAACGGTTTTGGTAATTGCCAGCGGCGACAAACAACGCGAAGCTACTGAAGCAGGCGCCGATTTCGTGGGCGGAGAAGACATGGTGAACAAGATCCAGTCCGAAAGCTGGACTGCGTTCGACGCCATGATCGCCACACCCGATATGATGCGCTCGGTCGGTAAGCTCGGCAAGATTCTCGGACCACGCGGCCTCATGCCGAACCCAAAGACTGGAACCGTGACTGTGGACGTTGCGAAAGCGGTCAAGGAAGTCAAGGCCGGTAAAGTGGAGTTCCGCGTCGATAAGACCGGCATCATCCATGCGCCGGTGGGCAAGGTCAGCTTCTCTGCCGAGAAACTCGTAGAGAACGCCTCCACTTTGATCACGGCGGTGATCAAGGCCAAACCAGCGGTGGCCAAAGGGAAATACGTGAGAAGCGCGACGATCTGCTCCACCATGGGGCCCGGCGTTGCGGTCGACACGACTCCATTCAGTGTGAAGGCGGCGGTCTAAAGCCTGTCAAGGTGTTCCCATGAAAAAGAAGGAAGACAAGAAGAAAGACGTCGATGCTCTGCGCGAGGATTTCGCGCAGTTGAAGAACCTGTTTGTCACGGGCTACGAGAAGATGCGCGTGAGTCAGGACTTCGAACTGCGCAAGATCGTGCGAGGCGCGGGCGGCAAGTACAGGGTCGTCAAGAACAACCTCGCCGAAATCGCATCCGAAGGCACGCCTTCCGAGCAGGTGCTGAAAGGCCTGAAGGGCATGACCTCCATGGCCTACACGAAGAGCGACCCGGTGGCTTTGGCGAAAGCTCTCACGGCGTACGCGAAGACCAATCCGGCCTTCACGTTCAAGGCCGGGATCGTGGAAGGCCGCGCGATCGATGTCAAGGCGATCAACGATTTGGCGGCGATGCCGCCCAAGGAAGCGATCTTTGCGAAATTGTTGTACCTGATCAATGCTCCAGCGCAGCAACTGGTGACGGCCATGGGCGCCGTGGGCCGGAATCTGGCGGTGGTGGTGGATCAGGGCGTAAAAGAAAACAAGTTTCAGGCGGAATAACGCCGGCGATTTTTTTGATTATCAAGGAGTTTGAAAATGGCGGACATTAACGCAATTGCGGATCAGATTCAAGGCTTGACGCTGCTCGAGGCTTCTCAGCTCGTTAAGTTGCTCGAAGGCAGGCTCGGGGTTTCGGCGGCTGCGGCCGCTCCTGTGGCGGTAGCTGGCGGCGGCGGAGCTGCTGCACCGGCTCCGGTGGTTGAGGAAAAGACCGAATTTTCGGTGATCTTGACCGTCACCGGCGCGAACAAGATCAACGTCATTAAGGCGGTTCGCGAAGTCACCAGCCTGGGCCTCAAAGAAGCCAAGGATTTGGTAGACGGCGCTCCGAAGCCGATCAAGGAAGGCGTCAGCAAGGACGAGGCTGAGGCCATCAAGAAGAAATTTACGGACGCCGGCGCCACTGTAGAAGTCAAGTAAATCCAGGCAGGGGTTGGGGTTTAGGAGTTGGGGTTTAGGGGTTGGGGTTAGGGAAAGGCCGCTTGCAGCAATCGCAGCCGCGACGGGCGCAAGTGGGTTCTCCTTAACCCCAACCCCTAAATCTCAACCCCTGCGTGCTTGACGGAGGCGGGTTGTCCTGTTAGAGTAGGTAGTTGGGTTTTGATTCATCCGGAGTCGACGCCCATTTGGTGACTGTGATTCCCGAATCCTGGTATTCAAATTGCAGTTCGGGTGGAACTGCAGAGAGGGGATCTCTGCGCGTTTCTTTCCCTGTAACTACCTCACAGGATTCGTGCGCCTGCACCTCCCCAGACCCCTGTTTCATCGCGAGCAGTATTCACCAACGTTTCCTTCCTCTGCTATTTTCTCATCTCTCGGCTTCCCGGGAGGCACTCGCGATCAGGCGAGTGCTCGCAGATTTGCGAGTGCTCGTACTTTTCCGGCCTTCCAGGCCACCGATGGTTTTGTGCTGTTAAGCGCAGTTTTCTTGGCTTTGGTTCTTCGGCCGTCAGGAGTATAAGAATGGATATTCAAAATAACGGCGCTGCCCCCAAGCGAGTTGATTTTTCGAAGATCAAGACGTCCATACCGATTCCGAACCTGATCGAGGTTCAGAAGAAGTCGTACGAGCGCTTCTTGCAGATGGATCTGCTACCCAATGAACGCGAGGACATCGGGCTGCAGACGGTCTTCAATTCGGTATTTCCGATTTCGGATTTTCGTGGCGTCAGCGACTTGGAGTTCGTCGATTATTCGATCGGCAACTGGGAGTGCAAATGCGGCAACTTGAAGGGACTGCACCACTTGCGGTCAACTTGCCGCAATTGCGGTGCGACTATCCGCACCGACCCCTTCCATGCCGGCGACATCCTTTGCAATCATTGCGGGACCTTCAACAAGAACGTCGTTACGTTTTGCAATAAGTGCGGCGACCCGGTTGGGCTGCAACTGAAATATGACATGCAGGAGTGCCAGGAGCGTGGCATGACTTACGCCGCTCCGCTCAAGGTCACGATCCGCCTCACCGTGTATTCCAAAGATCCGGACACGCAGAAGAAGAGCGTCCGCGATATTAAAGAACAGGAAGTCTTCTTCGGCGAAATTCCGCTGATGACCGACAACGGTACGTTCATCATCAACGGCACCGAGCGCGTCATCGTTTCGCAGTTACACCGTTCGCCGGGCGTGTTCTTCGAGCGCGTTCCGGCGCAGGGCTATTTCCTGGGCAAAATCATTCCCTACCGCGGAAGCTGGGTAGAGTTCGAGTACGACAACAAGAACATCCTCTACGTCCGCATCGACCGCAAACGCAAGTTCTACGGCTCGGTGTTTCTGCGCGCGTTGGGTTACAAGACCGACGAGCAGATTCTGCGCGCCTTCTATCGCGTCAGCAAAATTTCCATGAAGGAGAAGAAACTCCTTTGGAACGTTGATGAAGGCTTGACCGGCCTGAAGCTCTCCTACGCAATCACGGGCAAGGCTGGCGAAACAATTGTCGGCCAAGGCAAAAAGATCACCTCCACGCTGTACAAGGAAATCCAGAAGGCCAAGGTCTCGCAGGTAGAGGTCGCGGTCAACGATCTGGAAGGCGCATATGTAGTCGCCGACGTGGTCGACATGACTACGGGCGAAGTGCTGATCGATGCCAACAGCGAGCTGACGCCTCCGACGATCGCCAAGCTGCTGGAAAGCGGGATCGAAGATTTCGAAATCTTCTTCCCCGAACGCGACGATGTAGGCACGGTGATCTCGGCCACGATCCGCAAGGACGCGGTCAAGACGCAGAACGAGGCGTTGATCGAGATCTACCGCAAATTGCGGCCCGGCGACCCGCCGACGCTCGACACCGCCACGCAGCTCTTCCAGGGCATGTTCTTCGACCCGCGCAAGTATGACTTCTCGCGCGTGGGCCGCATGAAGTTCAACATCAAGCTGTTTGACAAGTCGGACGCCACCTCGCTCGACAAGCGCACGCTGGATTCCGAGGACTTCCGTGCCACCATCAAGTACCTGCTGAAACTCCGCAAGGGCATCGGCGCAGTCGACGATATCGATCACCTCGGCAACCGCCGCGTTCGCGCGGTCGGTGAGCTGCTCGAAAACCAGTTCCGCATCGGCCTGGTGCGCATGGAGCGCGCCATCAAGGAAAAGATGTCGGTGTACCAGGAAATGTCGACGGCCATGCCGCACGACCTGGTCAACGCCAAGCCGGTGATGGCGGCGATCCGCGAGTTCTTCGGATCGAGCCAGTTATCGCAATTCATGGATCAGACCAACCCACTCTCCGAGATTACGCACAAGCGCCGTCTCTCGGCCCTGGGACCTGGTGGTCTGTCCCGCGAGCGCGCCGGATTTGAAGTCCGCGACGTGCATCCGACTCATTATGGCCGCATCTGCCCGATTGAGACGCCGGAAGGTCCGAACATCGGCTTGATCTCGTCGCTCTCGTGCTTCGCGCGCATCAACGAGTACGGCTTCATCGAGAGTCCCTACCGCAAGGTGATCAAGGGCTCGGTGATCGATGAAATCAAGATCCTCAATCCCGGCGACACCGAATTCAAAGTGGGCGACATCGCGCCGCGCACGCAAATAGAAGATGCGAATCGGAAGCTCGGCGCCAAGAAGCAGCCTGCCGAGTACGAAGCGCACTGCGAATACCTGTCGGCGTGGGAAGAAGACAAGTGGACGGTGGCGCAGGCCAACGTGGAGCTGGATGAGAAGGGACGTATCGTTCCCGACCTGTCCAACGCCCGCCAGGCCGGCAACTTCGTCCTCAAGTCGCGCGATGAAGTCGAGTACATCGACGTGAGCCCGAAGCAACTCGTCTCGGTGGCCGCGAGTCTCATCCCATTCCTCGAAAACGACGACGCCAACCGCGCGTTGATGGGTTCGAACATGCAACGCCAGGCGGTTCCGCTGCTGCGTGCCGACGCCCCGTACGTGGGCACCGGCATGGAGCACGTGACGGCCCGCGATTCGGGCGCGGTGGTGCTCTGCCGCCGCTCCGGCGTGGTGGATTCGGTCGACTCCGAACGCATCATCGTCCGCGTGGAAGGTACGGCGCACGAAGGCCAACTTTCGCGCGAGGTGGGCGCGGACATCTATCAGCTCACCAAGTTCAAGCGGTCGAACCAGAATACGTGCATCAACCAGAAGCCGATCGTGAGAGTCGGGCAGCGGGTTACCAAGCAGTCCGTTTTGGCGGATGGCCCTTGCACCGACGAAGGCGAACTGGCGCTTGGACGCAACGTGCTGGTGGCCTTCATGCCCTGGCGCGGGTACAACTTCGAAGACGCCATCCTGGTCAGCGAAAAGCTGGTGAAGGAAGACTACTACACCTCGATCCACATTGAGGAGTTCGAAATCGAAGCCCGCGACACCAAGCTGGGGCCGGAAGAAATCACCCGTGACATTCCGAATATTGCCGATTCGTTCCTGCGCAATCTGGACGAGAGCGGTATCATTCGCATCGGCGCCACGGTGAAGCCTGGCGACATCCTGGTGGGCAAAGTGACGCCCAAGGGCGAAACCCAGCTCACCCCGGAAGAAAAGCTGCTCCGCGCGATCTTCGGCGAAAAGGCCGGCGACGTGAAGGACGCTTCGCTCTACTGCCCTCCCGGAATCGAAGGCACTATCGTCGATTGCAAGATCTTCTCCCGTAAGGGTCAGGAGAAGGACGAGCGGTCGAAATCGATCGAGGAATCGCAGATCGCTCGCCTGCAGCGCAACCTACAGGATGAAATTCGAATCCTGACCGACGAGCGCGCCAAGCGTTTGGGCAGCCTGCTCGAAGGTAAGAAGCTGTTGGCCGATCTGCACGACGAGAAGACCAACAAGCGCCTGCTCTCGAAGGATACGGACCTGACGCGCGAGATCATCGAGAAGATGAAGTCGCGCGACCTGAAGCGCATGCGCCTCTCCAACAAGGATCCGCGTTTGAACGAGCAGATCGACGAAATCGAAGAGATGACGTCGCGCCAGATCGCGGTCCTGGAGAAGATTACCGACGAAAAGATCGGGAAGCTGCGCAAGGGAGACGAACTTCCGCCCGGCGTGATCAAGCTGGTGAAGGTCTATATCGCCATGAAGCGCAAGCTCTCTGTCGGCGATAAGATGGCCGGACGCCACGGAAACAAGGGCGTGATCGCGCGCATTCTGCCGGAAGAGGACATGCCGTACCTGCCGGATGGAACGCCCGTCGAGATCGTGTTGAATCCTCTGGGCGTGCCCTCCCGTATGAACGTGGGCCAGATTCTGGAGACTCACCTGGGCTGGGCCGCGAAGGCGTTGGGCGTACACTTTGCGACTCCTGTCTTCGACGGAGCGACCGAGCGTGAAATCAAGAAGGCCCTGACGGATGCCAATCTGCCGACCTCCGGCAAGACCGTGCTCTTCGACGGTATGACCGGGACGCAGTTCGAGCAGCCGGTAACGGTGGGCTACATCTACATGTTGAAGCTGTCGCACCTGGTGGACGACAAGATTCACGCGCGTTCCATCGGGCCGTATTCGCTGATTACGCAACAGCCCCTCGGCGGCAAGGCGCAATTCGGCGGACAGCGTTTCGGCGAAATGGAAGTCTGGGCGCTCGAAGCTTATGGCGCCGCGTACATTCTGCAGGAGCTTTTGACGGCAAAGTCGGACGACGTGTATGGCCGTGCCAAGATTTACGAGGCCATCGTCAAGGGCGAAGCCGCCATCGAGCCCGGTGTGCCGGAATCGTTCAACGTACTCATCCGCGAACTGCAGTCGTTGTGTCTCGATGTGGAGTTGATGAAGAAGCCGCGTGAAATCGCCGATACGGCGCTGGCGGCCGACTAAAATCAGGGGGCCGGGATCCGGGGACCGGGGGCCAGGGATTAGTTGCTCGCTGCGCTCGCAGCGTTTCGAGGACGCGAGCGCAGCGAGTGGCAAATCCCTGGCCCCTGGCCCTTGGCCCCCGGCCCCCAAGAAGGACAGGTGAAACAGTTCCTTATGCGATCATCCCCTTACGATCGGGCAAATTTGATAGCGGATTTCGATTCGATCCGCATTTCCCTGGCGTCTCCGGAAAAGATCCGGAGTTGGTCCCATGGCGAAGTCACCAAGCCGGAGACCATCAATTATCGGACCTTCAAGCCGGAACGCGATGGACTGTTCTGCGCTCGAATTTTTGGTCCGACCCAGGATTGGGAATGCTTGTGCGGCAAGTATAAGCGCATGAAGCACCGCGGCGTAATCTGCGACAAGTGCGGCGTGGAAGTCACCCTGGCTCGCGTCCGCCGTGAACGGCTGGGCCACATCGAACTGGCCAGCCCGTGCTCGCACGTCTGGTTCTTTAAAGGTCTGCCGAGTCGTATCGGCCACCTGCTCGACATCACTCTACGCGAGCTCGAGCGGGTATTGTATTTCGAAGCTTATGTAATCGTGGACCCGGGCGATGTTCCCGAACTGGCCCGGGGCGAAGTCATCACCGACGAACGGAAGCGGGCTCTCGACCAGGAGAATCCCGGCAAGTTCATCGCCATGATGGGCGCCGAGGGCATCAAGGAACTGCTCAAGAAGGTCGACGTGGAAGCTCTCAGCGAAGAGATCCGCGAGAAGATGAAGACCGAGCAGTCGGTCCAGAAGAAGCTCAAGTTTGCCAAGCGCCTGCGCGTGGTCGAATCGTTCCGCAAATCGGGCAACAAGCCGGAGTGGATGATTCTCGACGTGATCCCGGTCATTCCGCCGGAATTGCGCCCGCTGGTGCCGCTGGATGGCGGCCGCTTCGCCACCTCCGATCTCAACGACCTGTACCGCCGCGTGATCAACCGCAACAACCGGTTGAAGAAGCTGATCGAACTGCATGCTCCCGACGTGATTGTGCGCAACGAAAAGCGCATGTTGCAGGAAGCCGTGGACGCTCTGTTCGACAACGGCCGCCGCGGACGCGTGCTGCGTGGCGCCAACAACCGCCCGCTCAAGTCGCTCTCCGATACCCTCAAGGGCAAGCAGGGCCGTTTCCGCCAGAACCTCCTCGGAAAGCGCGTCGACTACTCCGGCCGTTCCGTGATCGTGGTTGGACCCGATCTGCGCCTGAATCAGTGCGGTCTTCCCAAGAAGATGGCGCTGGAGCTCTTCAAGCCGTTCATCTACCATCGCCTGGAGCAGCGCGGCCACTGCACCACCATCAAGCAGGCCAAGGAGCTGGTGGAGCAACAGGATCCAGTGGTGTGGGACATCCTGGAAGAGGTAATTAAGGATCACCCGATTCTGTTGAACCGCGCCCCTACGCTGCACCGCCTTGGCATCCAGGCGTTCGAGCCCGTGCTGGTGGAAGGCAAGGCCATTAAGATTCACCCGCTGGTCTGCACCGCCTTCAACGCCGATTTTGACGGCGATCAGATGGCGGTTCACATTCCGCTGTCGCCTGAAGCGCAGATCGAGGCATCTACACTGATGCTCTCCGCCAACAATATTCTGTCGCCGGCGCACGGCGGCCCGATCGCCATTCCGACTCAGGACATGGTGCTGGGCTGCTACTACCTGACCAAAGCCCGCCCCGGCGCCAAGGGCGAAGGCCGCACGTTTGCGTCTACCGATGATGTGCTGATCGCGCTCGAGATGGGCGAAGTGGAAACGTTGACTCCCATCAAGCTGCGCTACACCGGCAAGGTCATCGACCTGGTGCACGCTTTCGACAACCAGAACGTAATTCACACCGAGCCGATCGAATTCACCAAGCAGTACATGGAGACCACCGTCGGCCGCGTGATCATGAACGACGCCCTGCCGCGTGACATGCCATTTATCAATGGCTTGCTCAAGAAGAAAGGTCTTTCGGCCCTGGTGCAGTACTGCTACCTGAAGTTTGGATTGCAGGTCACGGTGCAGATGCTGGACGAAGTGAAATCGCTCGGTTTCCTGTACGCGACCCGCGCCGGCATCTCGATCGGCATCGACGACATGGTGGTGCCTGGCGAGAAGAAGGGCTTGGTTGCCGAGGCCGAGCGCGAAGTGGTGAACGTCGAGAGCCAGTATCAGGATGGCGCCATCACCCACGGCGAACGCTACAACAAGATCATCGAAATCTGGTCGAAGGTTACCGAGAAGGTTTCCGATGAGATGTTCAAGTCGATGGAAGAGGACGACCGCACCGGCCGCTACCTCAACCCGATTTACATCATGGCCGACTCCGGCGCCCGCGGTTCGAAACAGCAGATCCGCCAGCTCTCCGGTATGCGCGGTTTGATGGCCAAGCCGTCGGGCGAGATCATCGAGACCCCGATTACGGCTAACTTCCGCGAAGGTCTGAACGTACTGCAATACTTCATCTCGACGCACGGCGCCCGCAAGGGTCTGGCCGACACCGCGTTGAAGACGGCGGATTCGGGCTATCTGACCCGGCGCCTGGTGGACGTGGCGCAGGACGTGATCATCAGCGAGAACGATTGCGGCACCACCGAAGGCATCTACGTGGAGCCGATCATCGAATCCGGCGAAATCATCGAACCGTTGCGCGATCGTATCGTGGGCCGAGTGGCACTCGAGGATCAGAGAGACTACGAAGGCAACGTCATCGTAGGCGTCAACCAGGAGATCACGGAAGACCTGGCGGCTGCGATTCAGGCAGCCGGTATCGAGCGCGTCAAGATCCGCTCGGTGCTGACCTGCGAATCGAAGCGCGGCGTTTGCGTGGCGTGCTACGGCCGCAACCTGGCGACCGGACGCCTGGTGGAGCGCGGTGAAGCGGTCGGTGTGATCGCGGCACAGTCCATCGGTGAGCCCGGAACGCAGTTGACCATGCGTACGTTCCACATCGGTGGAACCGCGACCCGTATTAGCGAGCAGTCCACTCAGGACGCCAAGTCCGACGGTTTTGCGCGCTATATCGGGATTCAGACGGTGCGTAGCAAGACCGGCGAAATCATCGCCATGAACCGCAATGGCATCATGGCCGTGGTGGACGACAAGGGTCGTGAAAAGGAACGCTACCCGGTAGTTTACGGCGCGCGTGTCCTGATCGAAGACGGTGCTCCGGTAAAGAGCAACCAGATCCTGCTCGAGTGGGATCCGTACACCTTCTCGATCCTGACCGAAATCTCGGGCGTGGTGCACTTTAAAGACCTGATCGATGGCCTGACGCTGCAGGAACAAGTGGACGAAGTCACTGGTATGTCGCAGCTCGTCGTTACCGATTCACCCGACGAGAAACGGCAGCCGCAGGTAGTGGTGAGGCCGGAAGGTGCGACTGGCTCCCGTTCGGAAGCCAAGAAGTACCTGATGCCGACCCATGCGCACCTGATGATCCGCGACGGGGAAGAGGTCCATGCGGGCGACGTGGTGGCGAAGATCCCGCGTGAGACCACCAAGACGAAGGACATCACCGGCGGTCTGCCGCGCGTGGTGGAACTGTTCGAAGCGCGCAAGCCGCGCGAGACGGCCATCATCGCGGAGATCAACGGGACGGTGAAATACGGCGAAGTCTCCAAAGGACAGCGCAAGATTTATGTGGAGGGCGAAGGCGGGGAGAAGCGGGAATACTCGCTGCCGCGCGGCGTCCACATCAACGTACAGGAGGGCGAGCGGGTCAAGGCCGGCGAGCCGCTCATGGACGGACCTCGCAATCCGCACGACATTCTGGATGTGCTCGGTGAAAAGGAACTGCAGAAGTACCTGGTCAACGAGATTCAGGAAGTCTATCGGTTGCAGGGCGTGAACATCAACGACAAGCACCTGGAAGTGATTTCGCGTCAGATGATGCGCTGGGTGAAGGTCGAGGATATCGGCGACACGGAGTTCCTGCCGGAAGAGGTAGTGGACAAGTTCAAGTTCCGTGCGGAAAATCAGAAGGTGATCGAAGCGGGCGGGCACCCGGCGCAAGGCAAGGCGATGCTGTTGGGCATCACCAAGGCGTCGCTCTCGACGGATTCGTTCATCTCCGCGGCGTCCTTCCAGGAGACCACGCGCGTACTCACCGAAGCCGCGATCAACGGCAAGGTGGATTATCTGCGCGGCCTCAAGGAGAACGTGATCATGGGCCGGCTGGTTCCGGCCGGCACTGGCATGGAGTACTACCGCCAGGTGAAGATCGCGGGCGAGGACGTGGTGGAAGAGGCAGTGGCCGAGCCGGCGCTGGACGCAATTCCCGGTTACGACGAAGAGGCGCGCGTGCAATACACTGGCGGCCTTCCGGAGGATACCGGCGGCGAAGAGACGCTGGCCGAGTAGTCGAATTCGAAGCAAGCTTTTTCGGGGGCAGGCAAATCGCCTGCCCCCCCTTTCATTTTTGGGCAGACCAAATGCGACCCAAGTCACGTCGTCTTCCTGCCCGAACCGCAGTCAGTTGCCCAACGTGGCTTCGGCCCGTTCAATGCAGATAATCTGATGACAGGCAGTTAACCCGCCGCCCTCGCATCATCACACGCTCCCATCGCCGCCTTGCATATACTGTTCGATAGCCCTCATGAAGCGCACCCTCTTCTGTTTGATCCCCACTGGACTCCTTTCTCTCGGCCTGATCGCCTGGCAGGCGCCACCGCCGCGCCTGAATGCCGAGATCGTCCGCGGTCTCGAAGTCCGGAACATCACCGGAACCTTCAGTTCCGGCCGCATCGCCGACGTCGCGATCGACCCTAAAAATCGCAGCATCTGGTATGTCGCCACAGCCTCTGGAGGCCTTTGGAAAACCACCAACCACGGAGTCTCCTGGCAACCCATCTTCGACAACGGCGGATCCTACTCCCTCGGGTGCGTGGCCGTGGACCCCAAGAACTCCGACGTCGTGTGGCTGGGCACCGGTGAGAATCAGAGCCAGCGGGCCATAGGCTATGGCGACGGCGTTTACAAGAGCACCGACGGGGGCAAGACCTGGAAAATGGTGGGACTGCCGAACTCCGAGCACATCGCGAAAATCTGGATCGATCCGCGCAATTCGGACGTGGTTCTGGTGGCCTCGCAGGGGCCGCTCTTCTCTCCGGGCGGCGATCGCGGTCTTTACAAAACCACCGACGGGGGCCAGTCCTGGAAGCCCGTCCTGCAAATCAGCGAGAATACCGGCGTCACCGACTTCGATGTCGACCCGCGCAATCCCGATGTCATATACGCTGCCGCCTATCAGCGCAGGCGCCACACCAGCATCATCATCGCGGGCGGTCCCGAATCGGCGATCTACAAGAGCACCGACGCAGGCGCGCATTGGAAGAAGCTGACCGAGGGACTGCCGCCCGTCGATACCGGCCGCATTGCGCTGGCGGTCTCGCCGCAGAAACCCGACGTGGTCTACGCCACCGTAACCACCTCGCGCAGTGACAAGATGACCGGATTCTACCGTTCCGAAGACGGCGGCGGGCATTGGACCAAGATGAGCGACTACGTGGTGCAAGATCCCGAATACTACGGCGAGATCTATGCCGACCCGTTCGTCTTCGATCGCGTATACACCATGGATATGGCGATCCATGTGACCAGCGACGGCGGCAAGACTGTATCGGTGGCCGGCTTCCAGATTCATTCCGACAACCATTCGCTGACCTTCGACCCCACCGACGCGAATCACCTGATGGTCGGCAACGACGGGGGGCTATATGAGTCCTACGATCACGGCCGCACCTGGCGCCATTTCAACGACATCCCCGTGACGCAGTTCTACCGGGTGTCTGTGGACAATGGCCTGCCCTTCTACAACGTGTATGGAGGCGCCCAGGACAACGGCTCGCAAGGCGTGCCATCACGCACCGTGAATCGCGTTGGCATCCGCACCAGCGACTGGATGAATACGGGCGGTGGCGACGGCTTCCAATCGCGCGCCGATTGGGACGATCCCGATACCATCTACTCCTGCTCGCAGAACATCGCCTGCGTCCGCCTCGACTTGAAGACCGGCGTCAGCACGCCGATCCGGCCGCGTTTCAACGGCGCAGACAACAATCTGCGCTCACGTTGGGACATCCCCTTCATCATCAGTCCGCACTCACACACACGCCTCTACATCATGGCGAATCGTCTGATGCGCAGCGATGATCGCGGTTCCACCTGGAAGCTGATCAGTCCCGATCTGACGCGGCAAATCGATCGCGACACGATTCCCGTGATGGGCAAGGTGTGGGGCCCGGACGCCGTCTGGAAGAACGCCTTCACCGACTCGTATGGCACCGGCACGGCGGTCGCCGAATCGCCGGTAAAGGAAGGGGTTCTGTTCGTGGGGACCGACGATGGATTGATCCAGATTTCGGAAAATGGCGGCGACACCTGGCGTAAGGTGGAGCAGTTTCCGGGCGTGCCGGATCTGACGTATGTTACCGACATCGCGCCATCACCTCACGATGTCAACACCGTCTTCGCTACCTTCAACGATTTCCACCGCGGAAACTTCAGGCCGTACGTCTTTAAGAGCATCGATTTGGGCAAGACCTGGACCTCGATTAGCGGAGACCTGCCGGACCGCGATCCCGCCTGGACCGTCGTTCAGGATCCCGTGAACCCCAACCTGCTCTTCGTGGGCACGGAATTCGGACTGTCCTTCAGCGCCGATGGAGGACAGCACTGGATCAAGATCAAATCCGGCCTGCCGACGATTACCATTCGCGATCTGGAGATCCAGGGGCGCGAGAGCGATCTGGTGGCCGCTTCGTTTGGGAGAGGCTTCTTCGTGCTCGACGATTATGCGGCTTTGCGCCAATTGACTCCCGAGACCCTCTCGGGCGAGGGGACGCTGTTCGCCGTCGGAAGAAAGGCGCGAGTCTATGACGAGATCGGATACTACCGGGCGCAGGGCGACAATTCCGCATCGCCCAATCCACCTTTCGGCGCTTTGTTGACCTACTACCTGCGCGACGATCTGCCGGGTGCCGGCGGCCCGAACGCTCCGCGCATGGTCCTGACGGTGAGTGATGCGAGCGGCAGGACCGTACGTCAATTGGACGCCTCGAACCGCGCGGGAGTCCACCGGACTCCCTGGGACCTGCGCGAAGCTCCTCCGAATCAAGGCCAGAGCGGGGCACGCGGCGCGGCAGTTGGTCCGCCGCGGGCAGCCCCAACTGATGGCGAGCCCGAAGCGGAAGCCCCATTGGCGGGAGGCCGCGGCGGCGGTGGTGGGCGGGGAGGTTTCGGTCGAGGCGGTGGCCGATCGGGCCCGCTGGTCAAGCCCGGCAGTTACCAGGTGACCCTGGGAAGAATGGTCAACGGCGTCGTCACGCCGGTCGGCAAGACGCAAACAGTCGAGGTCGTGCCGCTGGAAGCTTCCAATCGGTGAGACTCCGTCCAGAGTGACAGTCGCTGTAACATCTCAGGCTGGCGGCCGTGACAAGATAGTTCCATGGCGAAGATGCGCGTGGTTCAAGTCGCTCAACCGAAAGCTCCTTTGGCGATCGTGGAGCGCGAGATTCCCGATCCGGGTCCTGGATCCGTTCGTATCAGGGTACAGGCATGCGGGGTGTGTCATAGCGATTCGCTCACCAAGGAAGGAGGTTTTCCGCTGGTTAGTTATCCGCGAGTACCGGGTCACGAAGTGGTTGGCGTCGTGGATGCAGTCGGCGCCGGAGTGGCACAGTGGAAGCCTGGACAGCGGGTGGGTGTGGGGTGGCACGGAGGAAACTGCGGCTATTGCGACGCGTGCCGGCGCGGCGATTTCTTCGCCTGTCAGACGTTCACCGCCATCACCGGCGTGACCTACGACGGCGGCTATGGCGAGTACATGATCGCGCGGGGGGAAGCGGTCGCCGCCGTTCCCGAAGAACTATCGAACGCGGAGGCGGCGCCGCTGATGTGCGCCGGCGTGACGACCTACAACTGCCTTCGGAATACAGGTGCGAGACCGGGCCAATTGGTCGCGGTGCTGGGGTTGGGCGGATTGGGACATCTCGCGGTGCAGTTCGCCGCCAAAGCGGGATTCCGCGCGGTGGCAATCGCGCGGGGCGGCGATAAAGAGGCGCTGGCTCTCCAACTCGGCGCCAGGAAATACATCGACAGCCAGGCAACCGATCCCGCGGCTGAATTGCAGAAAATGGGCGGGGCGAAAGTGATTCTCGCTACCGTGACTGCGGGAGATGCGATGGCGGCGGCGGTAGGTGGGCTGGCGCCCAACGGTTCGTTCATGGTGATTGGTGCTGCGCCCTCGCTGACCGTCAATCCCGGCTTTCTGCTGGGCGGGCGGCGAGCGGTAAAGGGCTGGTATTCCGGCACCTCCATCGACTCCGAGGACACCCTCGCCTTCAGTGCGATGACGGGGGTACGTTCGATGAATGAGATTTATCCTCTCGATCGGGTGAGCGAGGCCTACGATCGCATGATCGGCGGGAAAGCGCGTTTCCGAGTGGTCCTCACGATGGCGTAGGCGAGACGCACTGGCCGGGAAACGTCGTGATGCGAGCCGCGCGCGGTTAGCCAGCGACAGTGGAAACGGCCTGCAGAGCGGCGGGGCAAGTCCGCTTGTTAAAATCAATTACAACTGATGCCCACCCAGGCTCAACCCGCACGCGCGCGGCAGTTTTTTTCGAAGCACGGCACGCTGTCCAAGTGGCATCCGACGTATGAATTCCGTTCCGGCCAGGTGGAAATGGCGGAAGCCGTCGAGTCGGCCCTGCTCGATAAGCGGCATCTGATCGTAGAAGCCGGCACCGGTACCGGCAAGACGTTGGCGTATCTGGTCCCGGCGCTTCTCTCCGGAAAGCGCATTATCGTCTCTACCGGCACCAAGAATCTGCAGGAGCAGCTCTTTTTCAAAGACATCCCCTTCCTGCAGAAGCATTTCTCGCGGCCCTTGAAGGTGTGCTACATGAAGGGCCGCAACAACTATGCCTGCCGCCAGAAGATCTACGACGCCGAGAAGGAACCCGTGCTGACCGGCCTGGAAGAAGTAGCCGATTTCGAAATCATCCGCGAGTGGGAGAAGACCACTGAGTTCGGCGATCGCGCGGAGATCAAGAACCTGCCCGAATCCAGCTCGGCCTGGGGCAAGGTGGATGCGCGCAGCGATTTGTGCACCGGGCAGAAATGCCCCAATTACGAGCGCTGCTTCATCACCCTGATGCATCAGCGCGCCATCGAGAGCGACATCGTCATCGTCAACCACCACCTGTTCTTTGCCGATCTCTCGCTACGCGATCAGAACCATGAAGGCGGCATTCTGCCCGAATACCACGCGGTGGTGTTCGACGAGGCGCACGAGATCGAGGACGTGGCCGGCCAGTACTTCGGGGTCGCTGTCAGCAACTACCGCCTGCAGGAGCTGCGGCGCGACATCGCGGCGATCAGCCGGCTGAAGAAGTTCGGCAGTCCTGAACTCGACCGCGTCCTGGAACGGCTCGACGAGCTGATTGCGCAGTTCTTCGGATTGTTTGGCGAAGCCGAACGGCGGATGGCGTTTCAGGGACGAGACGCTTTTCGGGACGCGAATTACGAGATCTACAATGACCTGCGCGCGGCTCTGAACCTGATTCAATCGCACCTGAAGCTCATCAAGAACCCGCCCGAAGAGGTCCAGCCGCTGGTACGCCGAAGCTTGGAACTGGACGACGCGCTGCGCTTCATCCTGGAAGAAGACGACGAGAATTTCGTCTTCTGGATGGAGCGGCGCGGCCGCGGATGCTTTCTCCAGGCCACGCCGATCGATGTCTCCGGCATCGTCGCCGAGCGCCTGTTCAATCACTTGGATACGGTGGTGCTTACCTCCGCGACGCTGGCAGTGGCAGGGGGGTTCGACTACGTGCAAAAGCGCCTGGGAATGGCCCATTCGAGGAACTTGATTGTCCCCGGTCATTTCGATTATCAGAAGCAGGCCCTGCTTTATGTTCCGCAGAAACTGCCCGACCCGCGGAATCCGGCTTTCGCCAAACTCGCGTCCGAGGAAGTGGTCCGCATCCTGCAGCACAGCCGCGGACGCGCCTTCGTCTTGTTCACCAGCTATCAGCAGATGCGGATCGTGTTCGACAAAGTGTCCCTGGAGGTGGATTACCCGACGCTGCTCCAGGGAACCGGACCCCGCGGCGCACTGCTTGAGGAGTTCCGGACGACGCCAAATTGCGTTCTGTTCGCGACGTCGTCGTTCTGGCAGGGCGTAGATGTTCCGGGCGAGCAACTGAGCTGCGTTATCATAGATAAGTTGCCGTTCGCGGTGCCGAACGATCCGGTGGTGAATGCCCGGATCGAGAGCATTCGGGTTGCGGGCGGAAATCCGTTTTACGACTATCAGATTCCCCAGGCCGCCATCGCCCTGAAGCAGGGTTTCGGGCGGCTCATTCGCAGCAAGTCGGATCGCGGCGTGCTGGTGCTCCTGGACAATCGCATCACTAAACAGCGATACGGTCAGGTGTTCTTCGATAGCCTGCCCGATTATGGATTCACCACCCGCCTGGAGGATGTGGAGACGTTTTTCGATGTTTGAAGTAACGATTGAAGAGACATTCGCGGCAGGCCACGCCCTGCGGAACTACCGGGGCAAGTGCGAAAACGTGCACGGCCACAACTATCGCTGCCAGGTTACCGTAGAGGGTGCCGAACTGGACCACATCGGCCTGCTGGTGGATTTCGTGGAGTTGAAGAAGGTGGTGCACACCGTCCTGGACCGCATGGATCACCAGTGGCTGAACGAGTTCCCGCCCTTCGACGTGTTGAACCCGTCCGCGGAAAACATGGCAAAGTACATTTACGATGAAATTTGCGAAGGGCTGAAAGCCAGACCTGGAGTAAGGGTGGGAGCCATCCGGCTCTGGGAGACCGACACGTCGAGCGCTACGTACCGGCCGTAAGCGGTTTAAAGGGGAGAGTCCAGGGCAGCCGGGAATGGCTGCCCCGCCACCCTGGAGTACACACTAGCTGCAGTCTGGACCTATTTACCGTAGTAAGCGGCATTCTTCGGGGTGAAGTCCGCCCACTTCTCCGGAAGATCGTCCAAGGCAAAAATGGCTGAAACCGGGCACACGGGAACACAGGCGCCGCAATCGATACATTCAACCGGATCGATGTACAGCATCTCGGCTTCCGCGTGGTTTGGCTCATCCTTCTTGGGGTGAATGCAGTCGACCGGGCAGGCGTCGACGCAGGCGGTGTCTTTGGTACCAATGCAGGGTTCTGCTATAACGTATGCCATTGCTGTTTTGTTTTCCTAGGTACTTATTCATAGCACAGCAGAGGTGGAAACACAATTCGTCCGAAGCTAAAGTTGCCAAATCTTCCGTCTCGGCACGAAACTGAATAGGATGCCAGCCAGAGTTCGAAAAGCCGTTTTTCCCGCCGCTGGGCTCGGCACTCGCTTTTTGCCAGCTACCAAAGCCCAGCCCAAAGAGATGTTGCCGATCGTCGACAAGCCGATCATCCAGTATGGGGTGGAGGAGGCACTCCATTCGGGGATTCAGAACATCATTATCGTGACCGGGCGCGGGAAGACCGCGATCGAAGATCACTTCGACGTCAGCTTCGAGTTGGAATACCTTTTGGAGTCCCGGAACAAGAAAGAGCTTCTGGCGATCGTCCACAATATTTCGGACATGATCGACGTGTCGTATGTACGCCAGAAGGAGGCGTTGGGGTTGGGACACGCGGTCCTGCGAACCATGGAAATGGTGGGCGATGAACCCTTCGCCGTGGTTCTGGCCGACGACGTCATCGAGGCAGAGACTCCCTGCCTCCGGCAACTGCTTGACGTCCACGACTTTTTTGGCGCGCCCGTACTGGCGGTCATGGAGGTCCCTGCGGACACGATCTCTTCCTACGGAGCAATCGATGCAGAACCGGTCTCCCACAACGGGTCGAACGACCGTCTGTTCCGGATCCGGAACTTGGTGGAGAAGCCGAAACAATCCGAGGCGCCTTCCAATCTGGCGATCATTGGGCGCTACGTCCTGACGCCCGAAATCTTCAACTCGCTGCAAGCCATCGATCCGGGCTCCGGAGGAGAAATCCAGCTTACCGATGCCTTGAAACATCTGTTGCGGAGCCGTCCGGTCTACGCCTACCGTTTCGAAGGTACGCGCTACGATGCCGGCGATAAGTTGGGATTCCTGAAGGCCACCGTAGAATATGCGCTACGCCGCCGCGACCTGGGCGGCCCCTTCCGTGAGTATCTGAAGGGGCTGAATCTGTAGTTCACAGGCTGTCATTTGCCGCCCCAACCGAATCGGCGACCCCTTCGATCGCGCAACACCCAGTGGGCATCCTGGTTCGCTCGCCTGCTGGTCCGCGCGAAGGTTCTGCCGAATTTCATTTCGCTCGCGAGCCTGGTCGCGGCGGGCGCCGCGGGATACTGCCTTTTGCGTGCCTGGTATTGGCTGGCTGCGATCGGGATCCTGCTTCGCCTGCTCTGCAATCTGATGGACGGGATGGTGGCGGTGGAGGGCGGCCTCGGCTCTGCTTCCGGCGAAATCTATAACGACCTGCCGGATCGCATCTCCGATGCGCTGATTCTCTGTACCGCGGGTTACTTCCTTCCGTGGCCGGCGTACTCACGGGAGTTGGGCTGGATTGCGGCCTTGCTGGCCGTAATGACCGCGTACATCCGGGTCCTGGGCGGAGCTTTGGGATTGCCGCAGAACTTTACCGGTCCGATGGCCAAGCCTCAACGGATGGCCGTAATGATCGCCGCCTGCGTGCTGGCGCCCTTCGATGTTCGCGTCGTGGCACTCGCTTTGATGGTGATCATCGTGGGCAGTTTAATCACAGCGGCAGTGCGGCTGCGTAAGATTGTCCGCAATTTGGAGCAAAGAGGTTAGCTTTCGAACTTGACTCGGCCTAATGCAAGCATGATAATTTAAGGTGTGATTATCCTTTTATTCGGCCCGCCCGGATGTGGCAAAGGGACGCAAGCGGTTTTCCTTGCGGAACGCCTCCAGATCCCCGCGATCTCCACCGGAGAGATGTTTCGCGCGGAATGCAAAGCCGGCACCGATTTGGGCCGGAAGGCCTGCTCGATTCTGTCGAACGGCGGGCTGGTCGGCGACGAGATCGTTAATGGGATCGTCGCCAACCGGATCACGAGGCCGGATTGCGCCAACGGCTTCCTGCTGGATGGGTATCCGCGCACACTTCCCCAGGCCATGCAGTTCTCGGCATTGCTCGACGCCAAACATCTGCCCGAACCAATCGTGATCCACCTGGATGTTCCCGAGACAGCGCTCGTTTCGCGTCTCACCGCGCGCCGGCAATGTCCCAAGTGCCTGCGAATTTATAACCTTTTATCGCAGCCCCCCCAAGTCGCAGAGATCTGCGACGCCGACGGGGCAAGCCTGCTCACTCGGGAAGACGACAAAGAAGAGGTGATTCGCCAGCGGCTGCGAGCTTACCACGATCTGACCGGGCCGATCCTCAACTGGTACGGAAAGTCCTTGGTCCGGAGAATTGACGGCGAGGGGCCTCCCCGTCGCGTCGCCGAGGCGATCCAGCAAGCCGTGCTGTCGGGCGGGGTACCCTTCAATTCAATGGTTGAAGCGCCCGCCTGCTGAGGCACGGCTCCGACGCGAACCAAACGCCAGCCCAGATCATTCCCTCACACTTGTGGCTCGTAACCTACCCAAAATGCGGTTCGCGCGATACCTCGCTTGCGAGCCGCGCGCGTTAGCAAGCGATGTCCCATCGCTACGTGGGGAAGGCCCTCCCGGATTTTTTACCGCTTCTCACTCTCACAGTCGCGGCTCGTAAACTTGCTGGCAACAAGCTGTTTGATTTGCGAGCCGCACGCATCAGATCACAGTTGTGGTTCGCAATACGAGCGCGCGCGTTAGCAAGCGTCCGGCGATACGTCAGTCGGACTTCTGAAACGACGTACCAAGTGCACCGCTAGCGTTTGTAGCCGATGGTGCGCAGGAAACTTCGCCGCTTAGCTGCATCGTCCGCCGTCTCGACGCCCTTCGGCGAGAACCCATCTACCACACCCAGGATTCCTCTGCCCTGCGCAGTCTCCACAACCACCGCCTCCACTGGATTGGCGGTCGCGCAATAAATCGAGCAGACTTCCGGAACGTCCTTGATGCGGCCGAGCACGTTGATAGGATAACCGTCCCGCATCGCGACCACGAAAACATGCCCCGCTGCCAGGGCCGACGCGTTGCGCGTCGCCATCGCGATGAGGCCGTCGTCGTTCCCGTCGACGCGCGTCAGGCACGGACCTGAGGCCTCGTTAAAGGCCACGCCGAATTTCATCTGCGGCACGGTATTGACGATCGCCTCGTAAATGTCCTCGACGGTCTTGATGAAGTGGGTCTGTCCGACAATCAGATTCCCACCCTCCGGGATTTCCAGCGGTACAGTCTTGAGTTCCATAGGAAGTAATCAGGATATCAACCATCCGTGGTTGATATCGCTTGCTTGACGCGCGCGGCGATTCCACGAACCACGTCCGTAAAGGGAGTGTTCTTGCCAGACGAGGATGTACTCACAAAACGACGGGCCTAATGAATCGTGCGCGTCTTTCGATTCATGTAATCCATCAACAGATACTGCCCGAGTGTGTAGGGAGTGGTGAAGTACGCCTTCCCGTGACACAGCTCCGTGACCTTCTGCACGAAATTCACGAGCCCGTAATCGCTGGCCAGCATGAAGGTATTGATCAGAATCCCCTGCTTCTTGCAGCGGTTGACTTCTTCCAGAGTCTTGCTGATCACCAGAGGATCCAGTCCGAACGCGTTCTTATACATCCGGCCGTCGTCCAACGTCAGGCAGCTTGGCTTGCCGTCGGTGATCATGACAATCTGCCGCATGTCCTTGCGCTCGCGATTCAGCAGCTTCTGTGCCAGAATCAGCCCGTCGCGCGTGTTGGTATAGTACGGCCCCACCTGGACCCGCGCTAACTGGCTGATGGCCAGCTCTTCTGCCGTGTCGTGGAACAGCACGCAACGCAGACTGTCGCCGGGATATTGTGTGCGAATCAGGTGCGCCAGGGCCAGCGCCACCTTCTTCGCCGGCGTGAAGCGATCCTCGCCGTACAAGATCATGCTGTGGCTGCAATCCAGCATCAGCACGGTGGCGCAGGAACTCTGATATTCGCACTGATGCACGTGCAGGTCCGAGTAGTCCATGTCCAACGGCACCTTGGCGCCTTCGCGCCGGATCGCGGAAAATAGCGTCTCGCTGATGTCGAGATTCAGGGTGTCGCCAAACTCGTACTGCTTGGACGATCCCGATGCCTCGATGCCGGTGGCCAGATCGCGCGTGTCGTGACGTCCGAAGCTCGATTTGCCAAGCGACCCGAGCAGGTCCTTCAGGGTCTTGAAGCCCAGGAAGTCGAGCGACTTATCGGTGACCTCGAACCGCACCTTGCTGTCCGGATTGTCGCCGACTCCGGAGCCGTTCTGCTGGCGGCCTGGCTCGGGCATACTGATCTGCCCTTCGTCCACCATCTTCTGCACCAGGTTCTCCAGCAGCTTATCCATCTGCTCGGGCGACATCTTCTGCAGCCGCTCCATCATTTCGTTCAAGCTGTCGTTGTCGAAAAGCTTGCCCTGTTCCAGCGCTTGTTGGATGGCCTTCTTAAGGTCTTCGAGAGTGTGCTGGTTCCACTCGCTGAAAGGCATGTACTGCGTATTGAAGCCGCTCTCGAGCAGAAAATCCGACAACGCCTGAAGCAGATCTTCGGCGCTGATACCCATGTCCTCGCCCGTATAGCGTGAATAATTGATCCACTTCATGCGACCCCCTTCTGGAAGCAGGGCTAGAAGGTCAGGAAGAGGACGGGCGGGAAGAAACCACGTGCAGTACCGCACGACCTTCCCCGCCCACCGGCCCCGACCCCCAGCCCCTTCAGTTGTACTGGCGGCGGAAATTCGGACGTTCGCCCTTGCCGCCCTCTTCGCGTGGCTCGCGCTTCTTCTCTTCGGCCGCGAAGCCCCGCTCTTCGTTGCGGCTGATGCGGCGATGCGCGTACAGGCCTTCCAGCACGAACTCCGCGGCAGAGGCCCTCACTGCATCCGGCTCGTTCGATGTGAGGCCAAGCGCTTTGGTCTTTTCCATCAGGCCCTGAATTCCACCGAGTTGCTTTACCATGGTCGCCGAGTCGACGTTCTCGTCCAGCTTCAACGAGCCGCCCAGATCGAACCATTGGATGATGTGGCCGACGTTGACGCCTTCGTAGTAGTGATCGTAGATTTTGCCAACCGCCAGGCGAATCAACTCGCGTGCTACGGTATCGCCGCCTTTCAGTTCGCCCTCGTATTCCAGTTCGAGCTTGCCGGTAATGGCGGGCAGCGCGGAGTAGAGGTCCAACATGCGCGGAACCGCCACCGCCTCCTTGGCCTTTAACGCCCTTCGCTCGGCATTCGAGACGACGTTCTCCAGAACGGAAATAGGCAGCCGTTGGGAAACGCCTGAGCGCTTGTCGATGCGTTTATCTTCGCGCGCCAGAAAGGCTAACTGCTCCACGACTTCCTTAATATAATCCGGTACACGCACTTCTACCGGGGAGGACCGCTCGAGCCACGCCTCCTGTTCCGTAATCGCGATGCCTTGCTCGAGTACCGCCGGATAGTGGGTGCGAATCTCGCTACCGATGCGATCCTTCAACGGCGTGATGATCTTCCCGCGGGCAGTGTAATCTTCTGGATTGGCGGTGAACACCAGCAGCACGTCGAGCGGCAGACGCACCGGATAGCCTTTGATCTGTACGTCGCCTTCCTGCATGATGTTGAACAGGCCCACCTGAATCTTGCCGGCCAGGTCGGGCAGTTCGTTGACCGCGAAAATGCCACGGTTCGCGCGCGGCAGCAGGCCGTAATGGACCGTCAACTCGTCCGAAATGTCCTGCCCTCGGCGCGCGGCCTTGATCGGGTCGATGTCTCCGATCATGTCGGCGATGGTCACGTCAGGCGTGGCAAGCTTCTCCACGTAGCGCTGTTCGCGTTGCAGCCAGGCGACGGGAGCGTCCTCTCCCATTTCCGTGAGCAATCCACGGCACCTCCTGCAAATCGGTCGGTAGGGGTTGTCGTGGATCTCGCAACCCTCTACATACGGTGTAAACTCGTCCAACAATGCGGTCAACATGCGGATCAACCGCGTCTTGGCCTGGCCTCGCAGACCGAGCAGAATAAAATTGTGGCGCGACAGGACTGCATTTACCACCTGCGGCACCACCGTATCATCAAACCCGATAATTCCTGGAAAGAGCGTTTCCCCACGCTGGATCTTGCAGATCAGATTGCCGCGCAATTCGTCTTTGACGGACCGGTTGGCAAGTTTGGATTCGGAAAAGGAACTGTGGCGAAGCGCGCCTAGGGTACGGGGTAATTCCTGAGTGGCTCGGGACAAATGAAACCCCCCTCTGTTCGCGATTGTAGCAGACCCAACCTTCCGAGCGCGTTTCATCCGGGTCCCATTCGATACAATGGCGGTGTGGAGACTAAGGTACAGACACCGCAATCGGACCCACCTGTAAGCACCTGGCGCCGCTTCTCGGAAATGACCCGCGATGTCCAGCGGGGATTCATTGCGGAGTGGACCGTGACCATCATCCTGCTACTATTCGCCACCACGACGCTGGTGCAGGCCTTCGTCATCCCGAGTGCTTCCATGGAGAGTTCGCTGCTGATTGGCGATCATGTGCTGGTGGATAAGTTGGTGTTCGCGCCGTATGGACCAGCGACCAGGCACCTGCTGCCTTACCGCGATGTGCGGCGTGGCGACATCATCGTCTTCCGCTACCCGGTCGACATCACGCAGGACTACGTGAAGCGAGCCATCGGCGTCCCCGGGGATCACATCCGCTTGGTGAATAAACAACTTATGCTGAACGGCCACCTGGTGGACGAGCCTTACGTGCAACATATTTTTCCCGGCAACGATCAATATCGCGACAATTTTCCTTCCGGACCGGTGCCCTCGAACGGCTCCGGCCTACTGGATATGCTGCAGAATCACGTGGTAAATGGCGAACTGGTGGTGCCGGAGGGCTACATCTTCGCGATGGGAGACAATCGAGACGACTCGCTCGACAGCCGTTACTGGGGCTTCGTGCCTCGCGAGAATATTGTCGGAACGCCAGTGGTGATTTATTGGTCGTTCGAAGCGCCAACACAGGATCTGACCAATCCGAATATCGGGCTCGATCACATCGTCGACGTGATCGCGCACTTCTTCACCAAGACGCGCTGGAAACGCTCTTTTAAACTCCTGCGCGGCTACCCGCTGCAGTAGCCGCTACCGCGCTTTCAATTGCTCGGGAAGTACCGCGTATCCGTCGGGGGGCGGAAACAGTGAGATCAGCAGTTCCAGCCGGCGGCGAAGGTACCGGCTCGGCATCTGGCGAGGACCGGTCTCCACGTCGATGTCGCAGCAGGTGCCGTGCAGAAACAGCGTGAGCGTATCCTCGAAGGCCTGTCGGGCATACTCGCGGAACAGCTTGGTCTCTTTGCGAACATTGGTCTGCCGGCGCAGCAAGGCCTGCTTGAGATGCCAGCTCTTTTCGTCCACCTCGCCATGGACCTCGGCGCTCAGTTCCTCGCGTATGGTGCGGTAAAAGCGCTCCTGCACCTCGGCCGACCACCGGTCTGCCACCACTCCGGAAAGTGCATTGTAGAACTGGTAGTGATAATCGGCGACCTCAATCTCCTTGATACCGAGAGCCAGAATCGTCATGTCGCCCGCGTCGCGGCGCGAACAGGGAATGTAGCGGGCGTCTGGCGGGCGCTCGAAAGTCACAAACTCTCCGTCCTTGCCGTTGCCCTTCTCTAAATAGGGGCCTAGAATCACGCCCATCTGCGGCAACGACGTCAGAATTGCGGGAGAAATGGCGGCGACCGGGTCGTTCAAATACTGCCGCAAATCGTCCTCCGCGATCGGCACGGTTGAAAAATAGGAGAACTTGCTGGTGATCGGAATCATCTCACCGCGAAAACGCGCGGCAAGTTCTTCGACCGTTAATTTCGGACGTTGTGCGTCAGTGGACATCGAGATGGTGCGAAAGTAGCTCTACGATTGTAGCTTCGATTATGACGTACTGGGTAACGGGGAACGTACACCGCGCGGTCACGATAGACTAAAAGAGTAGATGGCTAGGAGAATTCTGGTGTCGGCAGGCGAGGCCTCCGGAGACCTGTACGCCTCGCTGGTGGTCGAGGAGTTGCGCAAACTGGCGCCTGGCACGGAATTTTTCGGCTGTACGGGGCCCAAGATGCGGGCTGCCGGGGTGGAGACGATCGTCGATTCGGCGTCGCTGGCGGTGGTCGGGTTGCTGGAGGTGGTGCCGCATATCCCCAGGATCCTGGGGGAGATTCGTAAATTGTTAGCGGCGGCTGCCGATCGCAAGCCCGCACTGGCAATCCTGACGGATTCGCCGGATTTTCACCTTCGCGTTGCCCGTAAGCTGCGAAAGGCGGGAACCCCGGTGGCTTACCTGGTGGCGCCGCAGGTCTGGGCTTGGCGCAAGGGGCGTTTGCCCGGGATGCGGCGCACCATCAACCAGCTTTTTTGCATTTTTCCTTTCGAAGAGGGGTTTTTCCGAGGTGCGGGAATTAACGCCTCCTACATCGGGCACCCTCTCGCCGGGCTAATCCGGCCCTCGTTAAGCCGCGATGAGTTTTTTAAGAAACACAGACTGCGGATGGACCGTCCATTAATATCGGTGCTCCCCGGAAGCCGCCAGGGTGAAGCGGCCCGCCATCTCCCTGCCTTGCAGGATGCGGTGGAACGGATTTACCGGGAGCAGGCGGTAAACGCGGTTCTTCCCGCCTCCCCGCATACGGGGGTGGCTTTTTTTCGGGAGCGTCTGGGACGCTCACCGATTCTGGTTATCGAAGGAGAAAGCTGGGATGCCTTGGCGCACGCCGACCTTGCTCTCGCGGCAAGCGGAACGGTTACAGTCGAGGCAGCCCTTTTAGGTACGCCCATGGTGACGTTTTACAAGGTCACAGCGCCCAGTTGGGTGATCGGCAAGCTCCTGGTGCGGGTCCCGTTTTACTCGATGGTGAATTTAATCGCAGGACGAGCCGTCGTGCCGGAACTGATGCAAGGCCAGATGACCGGAGAGGCCCTGGCCGTTGAGGCCCGCCGGCTTTTGACCGATGAAACCGCCCGCGCGGGTATGAAGGCTGGATTGGCCGAAGTCCGCGAGAAATTATCCCTGTGCCCCACACAGGAAGGCAATCTTCAGGCGGCCATGCCTGCGCCGCGGCGCGCCGCCGTGATGATTCAAGAGATTCTGGAAGGACAGGTTGTACATGTTTCTTAGACGTCCCACTGGCTTTGCCTCCATCGCAGCCGGTTTGCTGCTGCTCGCCGTAGGGTTCCGGGCGCCCGCCCAGGACCGTCAGGAACGCCGCAATTCTTCACGCATCGATGTGGAGCAGTACACTATCGAGGCGGAAATGACGCCCAGCACTTCCGTCTTCGCGGCGAAAGCCACCGTGCGTTTCTCACCGATAGACGACAACATCACCTCGGCTTCGTTCGAGCTGAATAACGCGTTGAATGTCTCGCGCGTGGTGGATGGCGCGGGTAAGCAGATCACGGCGTCGCGCAATCAACAGGACTTCACCGTTCGGCTCAGCTTCGATCAGCCGCTTCCCAAAGGCCAGCCCGTCAGCATCACCTTTTATTACGACGGCCGCCTCACTGGTGCGGAAGATTCCCCGGTGTACGGCATCAAGTTCGCCGCGATTCATCCCGATTTCGCATACCTTATGTACCCGGCGCGCTGGTTTCCGGTGAGCGGCTACACCACCGACCGGTTCGCGGCGGACGTGAAATTGACCGTTCCCGCGGGATACACCGTACTCGGTAGCGGGAACGACTCGAAACAGGCGGCAGGCGACAAGAATACCTTCGAGTTCAAGTTTGACCACCCGTCGTTTCCAGGCAGCCTCGCGGTGGTGAAGGATGCGCCAGTGAAGGTGCCGTCCGAAGGTGTCACCACGTCGATGTACTTCCGCGGGCAGGAGGCGGAACTGGTGCAACAGTACGGCACCGAGGTTGGTAAGATCATGGCCTATTTCACAGGCATGTTTGGCCTGCCGCCTTCCGCCGACCTCAACGTGGTGATGACCGAGGCCGGTTGTCCCAACGGTTATGCCGCACCAGGACTGGTCTTCATTTCTCCCGGAGCCATTACGCGCAACGTCAATTCCCGGCTGTTAGCGAATGAGATTTCGCGGCAGTGGTGGGAGGTTCTGGTCTCGCCGACGACGCGCAATCATCTATGGCTCACCAACGGGTTGGCCACCTACTCCGAATTACTCTGGAGCGAGCACGTGAGTGGCTCCGGTGCGCTGCAGAGCGAGGCCCAAAGCGAAATGGTGGGAGCACTCACCATCGACCAGGTCCCGATGATTCAATCGGCGCGGCTGGAGGATTATTCTCCCGAATTGTGGGCACTCACTGGCAGCAAGGGCGCGGCGGTGATGAATATGCTGCGCTTCGTTATCGGCGACGAGAAGTTCTTCAAGACGCTGAAAGACTACGCCCAGCAGAACCTATGGAAATCCGTCAACAGCGACGACTTCAAGAAGATCGCGGAAGCCGACTCGGGCCAGGATCTGGGTTATTTCTTCATCCAGTGGATTGAGTCGAGCGGCGCTCCGCAATTCAAACTGGAGTACACGATTTTCCGTACCCAGAAGGGCTTCCGCGTGATGGGCAAGATCTCCCAGGACCTCGACACCTTCCGCATGCCCGTTGACCTGCGGATCATCACCGAAGGCGATCCGGAGGACAAGCGAGTGGAGGTGGTGGGAACCTCCTCGGAGTTCACCGTTGACACCTTTGGCAAGCCGAAGAATGTCGAGATCGATCCCAGCAATCGCGTGCTGCGCTACAGCGACCAGGTCCGCGTGGCAGTGGCCATCCGGCGCGGCGAGCAGTTCGCGGAACTGAGCGAGTTTTCGGATGCGATCAAGGAATATCAAAAGGCGCTGCAGACCAACCGGAACAGCTCGTTGGCGCACTATCGCATCGCGGAGGTGGAATTTCTGCAGCAGACCTGGCAACAGGCCGCGAACGATTTCCGCGAGTCTTTGAACGGCGATCTCATTCCGAAATGGACGGAAGTCTGGGCTCACATCAACCTCGGCAAGATCTTCGACGTGACCGGCGCCCGCGATCGCGCGGTGAACGAATACAATCTCGCCATCCGCACCAAGGACAACACCCAGAACGCGCAGGACGAAGCGGCCAAGTATCTGAAGACGCCCTACGAACGGCAGAAGCGCTCGGAGCAATAGTATTCACCGGAGTTCGCGCAATCGGTCCTTCTCGTATTCGTAAGCTCCGCACGAAGGGACTGCATTGAGTTGGGTGAGAGCCTCGGCGGTTAATTTTTGCGCTCGATCGGGATTCCCAGCGGCCCTTTCTACCGCAGCTTCAGCGCGGAGCCTGACCCACGGCTCCACGCTCCGTTCCTCGAATGCCAACCACCGCCGCGCGCTGTCCAAGTCTCCGTCGTGTGTCGCCCGGAACCAGGCGGCCTCCAGCGCGTATTCCGGCGGATCCTGGCGTGTCCAGTCGGCGACCAAAGACTCCAGATAGCGGCGCGCGACGTGTGGCTCGCCCCGATCGAGAAAATGCACGTACGCCAGGTAGGCATTATATTCCCGTGGCTGCCCATCCTCGGGAACATCCGCGAGGCGGTCGATCAGATGGCGCGGCCAATCGCGCAAACGGAGAGGTGTTGCATGCGAAGAGGCCACCAGCAGATTGCGCTGCAGTTCGTCCACTGTGGTGCCTCCGCGCAGCAGTTGCCAGAGCAGGTAGCCATCGGAGCGAGCGTCGCCACGGCGCATGGGCAAAAGGCCCAGCAATCCGCTGAGCGACCATAGGGCGGAGTAGGCCCCGATCCAATAGATGGGAGCGCTATTGGCCAACGACGAGGCCTGTAACGACAGAACAAGGAAGGCCATGCCTGTCAGCATCGAGGCGGCGGGACCTCCCGCTACACAGATCGCACGTCGCAGGCGAAATTGATGGAACGTCGAAGGGACCATGTCCACAAGGCCCGCACGGCGCAGCGGAATCCATCGCGCTCTCCACTTGCCCTCACGGCGCGCCCACTCCAGCGGCCCGATGACGACTCGGCGGCAAAACTGTCCGGCCGAGAGGCCGGCGAAATAATGCCCGGCCTCATGGATTAGGATTCCGGCGATCCCAGTCAGAGCCAGGGCCAGAACACTCCAATCCAACGACGGCCGTGTGAGTCCCATCCTGTCTGCCGATACCATCTCGAAGCGCAGCAGGCGGATCATCGAAAGGGCCATCACCACGTACACCGCCACCCGGCCCAAGGTGAACACGACAGCTTCTGTCGTAGCGCCAAGCTGAGTTCGTGTGGTGTTAACTACGGGAGGCAACTTCCCATCGTAAGCGGTCCAGATAGGCCTGTGCGCTCTGCCGGATATGCGAGCCATCGCGAAACAGCCACAATCGGGTGGCGTACCAGTCGACGCGGAATTCGCGCGCGGCGCCGCGCGCTCCTGAAGGGCGGTCCTCGAAGATGTCCCCAAGCAACGCGTGCAGCAATTCGTGGACGCAGGTATTAACGGAGATAAAGGGAATCTGATGGCCGTGAGCGTAGTTCAGAGCGGCCATACAGATGTGATATCCCTCATAGCGCGTGGTGACGCCGCCTAAGGCTCGGCCTTGGTCCCAGACCATTGGGATCTGGCCGGTGACGACGAGATTGAGGGACGATCGATCGAGTCCGACGAACATCGGTCTGCCTCCCGCGGAACGTTTGACTTCTCCTTGGACGACATTGAGGTCGACCCGGATGCCGCCCGAGGCGAAGGTTCGCGCCGCCTGGGGCCATAGGGTCCACCAGAATCGCTGAATTTGTTCGGGCCGCAACCGGGTGTCGACGATCACTTGGATGCGAACGGCCACAGATGCGCGCACCGGGGAGGCGATTGCGGCAATCCACGTCGCAAAGAACTCGCGCCGGGTCATGTGCCCTCCTCCTTCAATGTATCACTAAATTAGTACACTAGTAAAATATTAATTTGCACTTCGGAACGGGGGCGTTTCCGCGCACCTCGAATTCGGTATATTCTTAACCGAGCCGCCGCCATGAACCGGACCATTCTGTACACGCTGCTGGCCATCGGAATTGTAACAGTCGGGATCTCGCAAGGCCCCCAGAGGGGAGGGCCTACGACGGGTCCGCCTGCCGTTCCTCCCACGCCGCTGTACCCTAACGCAGAGGCCGTTCGCACCTGCGAGAGTCTGCGCTCGGTCGAACTGCCGAACACGACGATCGAATCGGCGGCCATCGAACCAGGCACGGGAGCTTCTCCGGAAGTTTGCCGGGTGAACGCCGTAGTCACGCATCCACCCGCTGGAGACAAAGTCCGTATCTTCATCGGGCTGCCTGTCAAGAACTGGAATGGCCGCTTTGAAGGCACGGGAGGCGGCGGGTTTTCGGGAGGAAATGCCAACGGCGTGCGGCAACCAGCGTCGCTCGGGTACGCCGCGGGCGCCACCGACACCGGGCACGAGGGCGGCAGCGGCAGTTTCGCGCTGGACCCCAATGGGCGCTTGAATTGGATGCTGATCCGCGACAATGCCTATCTTGGGATCCATGAGATGACCGTGTTCGGCAAGGCGCTCACCGAGGCCTTCTACGGAAAGGCGCCCCGCTACTCGTATTTTATGGGCTGCTCCACCGGCGGGCGCCAGGCCCTTTCGGAAGCCCAGCGATACCCGAAGGATTATGACGGGGTGGTGGCGGGCGCTCCCGCCGTGAACTGGACCAAATTGCACGTGGAACAGATGTGGGGCCAGTTGGTGATGAAAGAAGCCAACAATTTTGTACCGGAATGCCGGATGCAGGCCGCAACTGCGGCCGCGGTGGCCGCCTGCGATGCGATCGACGGCGTCAAAGACGGTGTGATCGAGGATCCGAAGCGCTGCGCCTACGACCCCAAGGCACTGGTCGGGACTACGGTCGAGGGCTGCGGGACATTCACGGCCGCCGATGCGGATGTGATTCGCAAAATCTGGCACGGTCCCCGACGCCAGGACGGCTCCTTCCTCTGGTATGGTCTTCAACCCGGCGGAGATTTCGGCGGCCTCAGCGCTGCTGGCGGATCGCCGCTCTCGGGCCGTCCCATGGGCATCACGCTCGACTGGTGGAAGTACTTCCTGACGCAGAATCCGCAATTCGATTGGACTACTCTCACGTTTCCCGCCTACGAGCAGCTTTGGGATCAATCCACCGAAGAGTTCGGCTCGGTATTCGCGACGGATAATCCCGATCTGTCGGCATTTCGCGGCCGTGGCGGAAGGGCGATCCTCTGGCACGGCTGGGCCGATCAGTTGATTTATCCGGAAGGCACGATCGACTATTTCAAGCGCGTGCAGGAACAGATGGGCGGCTCCGCGAAGACGGCCGACTTCATCCGGCTCTTCATGGCGCCCGGTGTCGGGCATTGTGCCGGCGGCAGCGGTCCGGCGCCCACCGGCCAGTTGGAGGCGCTGCTAAACTGGGTGGAACAAGGTAAGGCCCCCGCCACGTTGCAGGCTACTCGTAGAGATACGTCGGGAAAAGTGATCCGGTCGCGTCCGTTGTGCCCATATCCGCTTGTCGCGCGCTACAAGGGAAGCGGCAGCACGGACGAAATGGCGAGCTTCGTGTGCAGCGCGAATTTCTGAAGGAGGGGATTCGATGAACAGGATCGCAGCAGGATTATGCGTTTTGAGTGCATGCATGCTCCGCTTGTATGCGCAGGGCCCGGCGCCGTCGGAAGGAACAGCATCGTGGAATCCGAAAGCGGCCGCGACATACCTGGACGACCGGATGTCATGGTGGATGACCTGGAAGTCTGCGGCGCGCGACCATGATACCTTCTGCATCTCCTGCCACACGGCGGCGCCTTACGCGATGTCGCGGGCGTCGCTGCACAGCGATCTCGGCGAGGCTGGCGCGTCGGCGAATGAACGCAAGGTGCTCGACAACGTCCTGAAGCGGGTGCGCCTGTGGAAAGAGGTCGAGCCATTCTATCCGGACGACAAGAGGGGCACACCGAAGACCGCGGAATCGCGCGGCACGGAATCGATTTTCAACGCGCTGATCCTGGTGGGGTATGACGCTCCCACCGCCAGGCTGAGTGCCGATGCCCGGATGGCGCTCGAGAACATGTGGGCCGAGCAGGTCAAAACGGGAGACGCCAAGGGTGCGTGGTCGTGGCTGCAGTTCCACAACTCCCCGTGGGAAGGCGATTCGCAATACTATGGAGCCGCGTTGGCTGCGCTCGCAATCGGAACGGCTCCTGGAAATTATCGCGCGGCGCCCGAGATTCAAGATGGCATCGAGGCGCTCCGGGAATACTTGAAAAGGGAGCGCGATTCGCAGATCTTGATCAATCGCATGGTGCTCTTGTGGGCATCTGCGAAACTGCCGGGGCTGCTGACCCGCGACGAGCAGAAAGCCATCATCGACGAGGCCATCAGCAAGCAGCAGGCGGATGGAGGATTTAGCTTGTCGTCATTTGTGGGAGGCTGGAAGCGCGCCGACGGTACAGCACTCGAGACAAAAAGCGACGGCTATGCCACCGGCGTGGTCGCCCTGGCGATCGAGCAAGCCGGGGCCGGACGCGCCATGCCGGAGTTGAAACGGGCTTTGGCCTGGCTCAATCGAAATCAGGATCCCACGGAAGGAAGATGGTTCGCCTACTCGCTGAATAAGAAGCGCGACCTGTCGACCGACGTCGGGCGTTTCATGAGCGACGCGGCTACGGCTTATGCGGTACTGGCGCTTGAAGGCGGGAACGGCCTCCTGACCGCCCATAAATAGTTTTGAGTAATCTAAACCGCCAGTTTAAACCACTCAAACCTTTCACGCTTCATTCCGGCGTGTCGAATTGCGCTTTTTGCGGTTCAGTTCTTCGCTGAAAGCAGACACATCCAGCGCCTCGGTGCCGGGTGCCAGCGCCCGGCTCGGCCCCGCCGTCTTGGACGCGCGATGAACAATGGTCGACCGGATCTTCGTAAGGCCAGCCATGGATCGCCGCAGCCCTTCCATCGGACGTGCCATTTCCGGTTTGATCGTTCTCGAGGCTTTGCATTCCACCATCCGAAGCGAGCCATCGCCTTCCGGAAAAAGAAAATCTACCTCCAGACCTTGCTGATCGCGAAAGTGGTAAAGCTCCTTGCGGCGGCCCTGATTCACCTGGCTTTTTAGAATCTCGGCAGCGACGTACCCTTCGAACAGCGGACCGAGAAATGGCGACCGGTCTAGCTCCGCCTGGCTGTTGATACCCAGCAGATAGCAAGCCAGTCCTGGATCGCCGACGTATATCTTCGGCAACTTAATCAGGCGTTTGCCAAAGTTTTCGAAGTAGGGTGGAACGAGAATGACTTGTCCCGTAATCTCCAGAATGCCCAGCCACTCTCCGATGGTTGGAACGGAAACACCTAGTGGCGCGGCCAGATCGGTCTTGTTGAGAACCTGGCCGTGGCGGCTCGCCAACAGAGCGAGAAAGCGACGGAAAACGGACAGATCCCGAATATTGATGATGCTTCGGACGTCGCGCTCCAAATAGGTTTGAATATAGGAACTGAACCACAATCCGCGAGCGGCGGGGCGCGCTAATACCTCGGGATACCCTCCTATCAATGGCGTCACACGTTCGCTTTCCGCCACGCTGAGCGGCAGCAACTGCAGAATCGCGGCTCGACCGGCCATCGATTCCGTTACGTGCCGCATCAGGGGAGCTTCCTGTGAACCGGTAAACCACCAGCGGCCCATTTGCCGCGGATTCTGGTCGATGCGGGACCGGATGTATGCAAACAATTCCGGAACATTCTGGATTTCGTCAAACAGCGCGGGCAGTTTGAGTTCTTCGATCAATGTTCGCGGATCGGAGCGCGCACGAGCCTGCATGTCTGGATCCTCCAGCAAAACGTAACTGGCCCGCGGAAGAAGGCGCCGCAGGAGACTCGTCTTTCCCGCTCGGCGAGGTCCCGTGAGCACAACCCCGGGGAAGTTGCGGCCCGCCTGTAGCAAGGTTTGCTGGATCGCTCGGGGCACGAAGCGCATGTGAGTATTTTAAACTAACACTTTAAACTACTCAAAATTCAGAATTCTCGAATAAACGCTCGCGATACACCTACCAGCGGCCAAATGCCCGTTATATGCTGTCTCCAAACGCAAAGATGCCCAACGATCGCGACCCTCGCCTGAACACCTCTCCCGATTTTCTCAATGCGCGCAGGAGCAGTACGATGTTGGCAACGGACAGCAGCAACTCAAACAAGCTAAGGGCGCCCCGACCTTCGTTACCATGTCACCGCCGCCGATCAAGGCGTCGCCACAGCGGGGGTGCGCGCTCAATGTCCCGGATTCCCTGGTGGCTTTCCTGCCGCTCGCGGAAGTGCAAGCCGCGGCGATCCGGACGGTCACTTCGAGAAAGTCAGCCGCTGAGAGTACGCACGCCATGCCCGTTACGCGTGACATGTCGGAGGGCAAACGTCACGCCCTGCACCTCTGGATCTACCTGGTTTCAGCATAGTTACCAGTTCCTGTTCCTGTACTTGATCGCTCAGTCCTGGATGTCACCCGGAGTTGAGGTTTGTAACCTTTTCGGATCTCCCACTCCCGAGTTGTGCTGCATCCTGCTAATCTTTAGGCATATGAGATCTGTAGCCGTGATTGGAGCGGGGAAAACTCCGTTCGGAATCTTTGCTGACCGGGATCTCCGCTCGCTGGCGGTCGAAGCCGGAGAGAAATGTCTCCGCAACGGCAACGTAACTCCGGGCCAGATCGAGTCTTTCTATCTCGGCAATTTTGCCGGCCCCGCCTTCGTGGGCCAGAACCATCTGGCGCCCTACGTTTCCACGGCGCTGGGCATCCGCGATGTGCCGGCAACGCGCGTGGAAGCCGCCTGCGCATCCAGCGGTTCGGCGTTCTTCCATGCCTGGGCCGAGGTCGCATCTGGTGTCTACGACGTGGTGATGGTGGTGGGTGTGGAGAAGATGACGTCGCGGACCACCGGCCAGGTAAATCAAATCCTGGCGGAGGCCGGCGATTGCTCCGGCGAAATGCTCGCCGGCAATACCTTCGCGTCACTCTTCGCCATGATCGCGCGACGGCACATGTATGAATTCGGCACGAAGAAAGAGCACCTCTCGTCGGTCGCGGTGAAGAACCACGCCAACGGTGCGCTGAATCCCGACGCCCAGATGCGGAAGGTAATCACGTTGGAACAGGCAATGAATGGCAAGCCCATTGCCGATCCGCTGAATCTCTACGACTGCTCGCTGATCAGCGACGGAGCGGCGGCCGTCGTCCTGGCACCATACGATCGGGCCCGCGAGTTCACCGATAAGCCGGTGCGTATTCTCGGAATCGCCCAAGCCTCCGACTATGTCGCGCTGGACCAGAAAGCCGACATCACCACGTTTCCCGCAGTCCGCCGCGCCTCCGAGAAGGCCTATGCGATGGCAGGTGTGACGCCACGCGACATCCAGTTTGCGGAGTTGCACGACTGCTTCACGATCGCCGAGATTATCGCCTGCGAAGATCTCGGCTTTGCTCCGCGCGGGGAGGGCGGACCATATGCGTTCGAAGGTCACACTGCACGCACCGGCGAGCGCCCCATCAACACCAGCGGTGGTTTGAAATCGAAAGGCCACCCGGTGGGCGCGACGGGAGTGGCTCAGATCTGCGATCTGGTTCTGCAGATCCGATGCCAGGCCGGCGAACGCCAGATTCCGCGTCATTCGCTCGGACTCGCCGAGAATCTGGGTGGCTCCGGCGCGACGTGTGTAGTCAGCATTTTGGGAGAAGTATGAGGACTGGCACCGTCTACACTGAAACTGTGATCTACTCCGCACCCGAGGCGTTTGCCAAGGACGTGCCGTACCAGACGGCGATCGTAAGCCTCGAAGACGGCGGCTCTGCCACGGGCCGCGTGACTGCTCGTATAATGGGAGACCGCGTAGCGATCGGCGACCATGTGGTCGAAGTGGAACCGGGTGAAGCCCGCGCTCCTCAGATGGCGGGTGTCCCCTTTTTCCGGAAAGTGTAATTCCCATGAAACTCGCAGACCGAATGAACAACATCGGAGTCGAATCGGCTTTCGATGTTCTGGTGCGGGCCCGTGCTCTCGAAGCCAAAGGCCGCAACATCGTTCACCTGGAAATCGGCGAACCCGATTTCCCGACTCCCGCTCACGTGATTGAAGCTGCCAAACGCGCGCTCGATGAAGGATGGACCCATTACGGTCCAACTCAGGGCCTGCCGGAGCTTCGCGAGGCGATCGCCGCACACGTCTCGCGGACACGCGCCATCAATGTGGGTCCGCAACACGTCTCCGTGGTACCGGGCGGCAAGCCCATCATTTTCTTCCCCATGATCGCGCTGCTCGAGCCGGGAGATGAAGTCATCTATCCGAACCCGGGATTTCCGATCTACGAGTCGATGATTCGGTTTCTGGGTGCGCGGCCGGTGCCGATTCCGCTCAAAGAAGAACGTGGCTTTTCATTCGACCTCGATCGCTTACGCGATAGCCTCAGTGACCGCACCAAAATGGTGATCCTGAATTCGCCCCAAAATCCCACCGGAGGCGTGATTCCCTACGACGATCTCAAGGTCATCGCCGATTTGCTGCGCGACCGCGATGTGATGATCCTAAGCGACGAGATCTACTCGCAAATCTACTATGACAGTACGCCGCCGGCATCCATTACGGCGTTTCCGGGGATGCTGGAAAAGACCATCATTCTGGACGGCTTCTCCAAAACGTACGCCATGACCGGTTGGCGCATGGGATACGGCGTGATGCCGACCTGGCTGGTGGAAGCGGTCACCAAACTGATGGTCAACTCCAACTCCTGCACCGCCAGTTTCACGCAGCGTGCGGGAATTGCCGCGATCAACGGCCCGCAGAACTGCGTGTCGGAGATGGTCGCCGAGTTTCGCCGCCGCCGCGATGCGATCTGTCAGGGGCTCAACGAAGTTCCCGGATTCCGCTGCGCGGTGCCGGGCGGCGCTTTCTACGCATTCGCCAACATCACCGGCACCGGGATCGATTCCAAGGAACTGGCCGATTTTCTGTTGAATGAGGCCGGCGTGTCGTGCCTCAACGGCGGCTGCTTCGGCGAGTACGGCAACGGCTACATCCGCTTCAGCTACGCCAATTCGCTGGCAAATCTGAATGAGGCTGTCAGACGGATTAAGCGAGCGGCCGAGCAGGGTTTCCGCGTGGAGAAAGTCCCCGCCAATTCCTACGCATAGATTCGTAACCGTTCACCCGAGCCAGACGTGGCGCGGAGACGGTACGCACCACGTCTGCGGGCCGCGTCCGCCGCGTCCTCATTGCTCAAGCCGAGCTGTTCGGAGTGGGGGCGCAAAAACCGCTGATCTTCGCTGCGGCTTAATCTTCCTGATTCTGATTGCGATGCAGGCGAGTTACGTTCCGGCGCGCCGGGCCACCAGAATCGATCCGGTAGAGGCCTGCACTACGAGTGACCGGCTGCTTTAGTGCGTGCCGGCTCAAGTCTCTGGTACGTCTCCGCGCAGATGCTGCCATCGGGACGCAACCGCAGGCGCCGGTCGCGCCAGGTCACATGATTGCCGAAGATTCCACCCAGCCACACCGCGAAGCCGAACAGGTCGCGCAATGGAATCCACCAGAAATCCACCGCCACCTTGCGGTCGTTCAACACCGTCAGACCCACCATCAAACCCGCAATCACGCGCACCGCCAGTGCGAAGATTCCTGCCCACCACTGATGCGCCGCGAACGCCACTAGTGCCCACAGCGTCGCGTGCGTCACCACGTAGCCGCAATATCCTGCCGGCCGGGACACGCGAATCGTGCGCGACCACCGCAACTGGTGCCGCCAGGTCTGCGCCCACGACTCTCCGCCGAGATCCGTCTCTACTACCACCGGAGCGAATTCGATACGGTAGCCCAATTTCGCGATGCGGTTGCCCAACTGGTAATCATCCGCGATGTACGTCTCGATCGCCGCGAATCCGCCGATTCGCTGCAAGGCTTCCGCCCGGAACACCATCGTCGACCCGAGCGCGAAATCGGCCACTCCGAGCAATCTCGCGACGAGCACGCTGGGCGCGAACTCCGTGGCGATGCCGAGTGCTTCGGCGCGCGAGGCCGGCGATTCCGACGCAGCGCGATACAGGCAGGTCACCATGCCGATCTTCGGATCGGCCAGCGGCGCGGTTACTGCACGTAAGTATCCAGGCTCCACGACGATGTCGCTATCGTTCACCAACAGCAGCGGGTAGCGCGCATGCTTTGCCAACTCCGACAGCACCCCGACCTTCGCGTTGGGCACCTTGCAATAAACGATCCGCACGCTGATCGATTTTTGTGGAAACTCCTTCTGCAATCGCTCGATATCTTCCAGCGCCGGATCGTCCGGGTCGGTCAAGCCGAATAGAATTTCGAATTGCGGATAATCCTGCTTCACGTGCGAGAGAATCGCCTCGTAGAATTGCGGATCGCGCCCATGTGTGGGCTTCAATATCGAGAGCGGCTCAAAGTGGCGCGAGCCGTTGGGCGAGAGTCCGAGCGAGAGCACGCTGGGCTCTGGAAAGAAGTGGCGGTCTCCTTTTTTCCAGCGAATCGCGGCAAAAATAGCCAGCAGGTAATAGATCGCGGCTGCCGTGGCGGGCAGCGCCAGCCAGATCACAAAGAAACCAGCGCGACGCCAAAAATTACCAAAGAGGCGCCGGCCCAACGGAGCCAATTGACCTGTTCTTTCAGGACATACTTGGCGAGAACGGTTTCCAGAACGTACGTGACAGCCGTCGCCGGAACCGCGAAGCTCAGATCTGCAATCGTCAGCAGACCCATATACGCAAAAAACGAAATCGCCATCGCGACCACTGAACCGATTACGAAGCGATTCTGCGCCAGCACCGCCATGGCGCGTCCGATGGCGTCGGGGCGGAAGTCGCGGATTTCTCCGTGACGCCGCATGCCCATGGCCTGGAGCACTTCACCCGCGGTCGTCGCCGCGACGATCACCGCGATCCAGATCCACTTCATTGGCCGCCCTCAGCCGCGCTCGCCTTGGCGGTTTGCGGCGCGCTGCCGCCGCTCACCAGGGCCACGCCGGCCATAATCAAAGCGATTCCGGCCCAGCGCTTGTAACTGATTTGCTCATTGAGCAGGACTCTGCCCGCGAGTGCCACCAGCACATAGCCGATCGACGTGACAGGCAGCACATAGCTCAAATCCGCCCAGCTCAACAGCGCCATGCGCGAGAGCATCCACAGAATCAGCAGCAGGACTCCGAGAGAAACCCACGGCTGGAACAGCGCCGTGATGTACGCCAGAGGGGTCGGCAACTCCGCCGGCATTCCGCGCTTCATGAAAAAGTTGCCGAACACGTTGCTGAGCACGACAACCGTAGCGCAGATCCAGGTTTTGATTCGGAGTCTGGCAGATTCAGGTGACATTCGGTCGCAGTTAGTCGCCGGAGCTGGCGGTAACCGGCGCCGGTTTGGCCGCCTTTTGATCGGCCACAAAACGCTTCCGTTTGGACCGAAGTGCCATGTACTCGCGGGCTTCTTTCGTGAGCCTCCGCCGTTCCTCGCCGTTGAACACGGCCTTCCGGACAATCCGCCAGACCACGCGCGGGCGGAAGAAGTACTCCCCGTAAAACTTCTCGACCCAATCCACCAGTTCGCCCCGATCCAGCCCCGGATACACGACGTTGGGGAGTTGGTGGCCTGTGTCATCGGTCATCGAGTCGATGGTGATCAGGCCGTTATTCTTCACGTAATCGTAGAATTCCGTGCCCGGATAGGGATGCGCGATCGAAACCTGGATCGTCTCCGTATCCAGCTTTTTGGCGAAATCGATCGTCCTGCGGATGCTCTCGCGCGTCTCGCCGGGCAGCCCGATAATGAAGTCGCCGTGCACCACGAGCCCGAGCTTTTTGCAATTGGCCGTGAATCGCTCGGCCATCTGCACTGTGGCCCCCTTTTTGATGTTCTTCAAGATCTGCGGATCGCCCGACTCGTATCCCACGATCAGCAGCCGGCATCCGGCCTCTTTCATGGCCTTGAGCGTGTCGTAATCGGTGGTCACGCGCGACGTGCACGACCAGGTGAATTTCAGCGGCTTCAACTTTTTGCAAAGCTCAATGGTGCGCTCTTTGCGGTAATTGAAGGTGTCGTCGTCGAAGAAAATCTCCTTCATTTGCGGGAAATTCTCCAACGCATAACGCGCCTCATTGGCCACGTCGTCAGAAGAGCGCAGCCGCCAGCGATGGCCCGAATGCGTCTGCGGCCAAAGACAGAAGGTGCAAAGCGCCGGGCATCCCCGCGACGTGTACAGCGAAACGAAGGGATTCAGCAGAAACGGGACGTTGTAGCGGGTGATGTCGAGATCGCGCTTGTAGACTTTCGTGACCCACGGCAGTTCGTCGAGGTTCTCAATCGCCGGCCCTTCCGGATTGTTGACGACGCGCCCGTTCTTGCGAAAACTCACGCCCGGCAGTTCTTCGAGCGGCTTCCCGCGCGCGTAATCGGCAATCTGGTAGTCGAACTCGCGCCGGACAATGAAGTCGATCGCCTTGGTGTCTCGCAGGGTCTTATCGGGTTCCACCGTAACCGGCGGCCCTACGAAAGCCACTTGCAGCTTGGGATTCACGTCCTTCATCATCTGGGCCATTTTCACGTCGACATGAAACCCAGGCGTAGAAGTGTAGAGAACGAGGAGTTCGAAGTCTTTGCCCATCTCCACCGTTTGTTCAATGGAGATCTTGTGGGGTGGCGCATCCACCACTTTGCTGTCGGGCAGCATGCCGGCGGGGTAGCATAACCACACCGGATACCAGTACGATTCAATCTCGCGCGAAGCCGGCCAGCGCGAACTGGCCCCACCGTCAAATCCCTCAAACGACGGCGGATTCAAAAAGAGCGTTCTCATGTATGTTCCCCGTTTAAGGGGGGCCGTCTGGCGGAGCTCCCCTCGGCCGGCCTATTGGCCGTCCGTGTCGCTCGCTACCCCTTGCTTCCCATCGATCGAAAAATTCAAATAATCGACGGTCAATTCTGCCTTGCCGATTAACCAGGTGTCGGTCACACTCTGGAGTTGCCGAGGCACTGAAATCCCGTTCCGAATTTCGTATTTCCTGATAAAAGCCACCTTGCGGATCGCCAAAGATGGACTTTTTACTAAATACCCAGATTCCTGAACCCGCAAAAATGTTGCAGCGTCGATCCAGATTTCCCCTTTGAACAGCCCCTGCCGCTTCTGTTTCGGGCTGACCTGGAAAATATGTACCGGCCGGCCGTCCAATTGGCTTTGCCCCTTATATTTAAACCGGTAGTTCTGGGGAGTCACTCCCAAAGATGCATCCTGCTGAGCTTCGGATTCAGCCGTGAGATACCGCGCAATCACTTCTTTCTTAACGGTATTGTCCCCTTCGAAGCGCAGCTTCTCGTAGGTTACCCGACCGAGGTTGGAAATCCGGCGCAAAGCCCGCAATTTCCCCTGTTTTTTCAACTTGGGGATAGAGCCGGCAATCTCCACTTCCATGGAGGCCGACTGCAAAGCCTTTTCCTGATTCCGCGAAGCCACGCAGTAGTTTTCGACGATGGTGTCCGGCAACACGCCCGACGTTTCCGCCGAGACCGATATGCAAACCACCGCTAGTGACAGGAGAGCGTGGACCTTCAATGATGGACCCCGAAATTGAGAATGAAACCAGAATTCCTAAGTCTAGCAGAATGAGCCCCTGGGAACAATCCGGGGTCGCCTGGCGGGTGCGCGACATAAAAGTGGCGAGTTGCACCGGGCCCGTGTTTATGGGATATTTCTGAGCGTATATATACTCTCAGAAAGAGGCTGCGATGCCCGATTCCCTCTCCGACCTCGAAG